>Ga0265294_10000847_pt1 | contig 41310 bp, 38 predicted proteins | sample MunlanPumphouse3_FD_192504 | JGI IMG/M metagenome (GOLD analysis project Ga0265294, IMG submission 192504) | Groundwater microbial communities from a municipal landfill in Southern Ontario, Canada - Pumphouse #3 | ecosystem: Environmental > Aquatic > Deep subsurface > Groundwater | place... | reverse complement strand
AGCTTCTCTCTACTTGACAAGTCTCCTGTAAAAGAGATACTTAACAAAAGCGATTACAAAAATGTCAAAGAACTCAATTATAAACAATTAGAAATCAAGTGGATCTAAGTGCCCACGTATGGTAATAAAAATGTAGATAACTCTGCATGTGTTCCATTCAGGTTGCGTAATGCTCTATCGGGACTGGCGGAGTTTAATTTATTGATCTAAATTCATTCGGAGTGATCCCTGTTCTCTGTTTGAATAATCGGGTAAAATGTTGAGAATATTTAAACCCCATTTCATAAGCAATTTCACTAATGGTCTTATTTACATCAAATAGCCTTTCTTTGGCGACTTCTATTACTTTTGATTGAATATATTCCTGTGCTGTAACTCCTGTTTCCTTTTTAATCAAATCACCAAAATAATTCACTGACAAATTGAGCTTTTCAGCACACCATGAAACAGATGGTAAACCAATATTTTGTGGTTTGTCAGATGTAAAATAACTGTTTAATATATTTTCAAAACGTTCTAATATGCCTTTGTTACTATTCTCTCTTGTAATAAATTGACGTTCATAAAAACGAGAGCAATAGTTTAAAAAAAGTTCGATATTGGATATAATTAATTGTTTACTGTGTTTGTCAATGGCATGCTGTAACTCATATTCAATTTTGGAAAAGCAATCCAGAATTATATTTCTTTCTTGTTCTGACAAATGTAGTGCTTCATTTACAGCATATGAGAAAAAATAATAATCATTGATATTCTTGCCTAACGTGGTTCCCGATATAAAATCAGGATGAAAGACTAATGCAATTCCTTGTGGTTGGTAATATTCTTCGCTATCCTGACCAATGACTTGACCTGGAGCCAGAAATATCAAAGTTCCTTCTTCGTAGTCATAATTACTTAATCCATAGCGCAAATCACCGCACTTTATCTTTTTAAAAAAAACAGTATAAAAAGAATATCGTAACCGTCTCAGTTTTCTTGGAGCTGCTTTATCCAGATGGACTATACTTACCAACGGATGCAATGTTTCCTGATTATTGAACGCATTATATTCTTTAATACTATTGAAATTGATAATTGAAGCCATAATTATAAGTTTGGTAACGCAAAAATAGTAAATTATATTATTCTCTTGCCGATACATTTTTAAGAATCCGTTATTTTGGTATGGAATCAGTAATTTGTATAAGACAATTCTCAAATATTGACCGTATGTTTGCAATATCATTATAAAATAAAACATATATAGTATGATAATTAACAGTTTAAAAAAGAGTATGCTTATGGCACTTGTTCTTGTTAATATTTTGTCGTTTGGATGTAAACCAAATAACAATAATGATGAAAACAATGATTTGATTGTTTTGAAAGATCAAGGAAGTTTTACTGTTGGTGGTACAATCATTCAAAATCAGGGTACGTACGACGGATCAAAATTCGATAATTTTAAACCTTACCCCGAAGGTCAAACCTACCACGGTGATCATGCTTATGTTTTTTACCAAATACCTGATAAGGCTCGTCCACTTCCACTTGTGTTTCTACATGGAGCAGGACAATCTTCAAAAACATGGGAAACAACGCCTGATGGACGAGAAGGTTTTCAAAATATCTTCTTACGGAGAAAATATGCTACGTATCTCGTTGATCAACCTCGCAGAGGAAAAGCCGGACGTAGCACGGTTCCTGCATCCATAGAGCCAACAGCCGATGAACAAATGTGGTTCGAAATATTCCGTATTGGCATCTGGCCAAATTACTTTGATAATGTTCAATTTCCACGTGATAAGGAAAGCTTGGATAATTTCTTCCGACAAATGACGCCAAACACTGGTCCTTTTGATAACGGAGTAATTACAAACAGCTTGGTCGAACTTTTTGATAAAGTTGGTAACGGAATTTTAGTGACTCATTCACAAGGTGGTTTACCTGGATGGTTTATAGGAATCAATAGCAATAATGTGAAAGCAATTGTGTCTTATGAACCTGGTACTTACCCGTTCCCGGAAGGAGAATTACCACAGCCGATAACTGGACGTACTGGAGTTTTATCGGGTGTCGAAGTTCCATTGGAAGATTTTCTAAAACTAACAAAAATACCAATCATAATGTACTTTGGAGATAACATTGGTGAAGAAATAACAGAAGAACTGGGCGCCGAAAATTGGCGGACTCGGCAGTCGTTAGGAAAACTTTTTGTTGAAACAATAAACCGTCATGGGGGTGATGCGACATTGGTAGAACTGCCTAAAATTGGGATAGTTGGAAACACACATTTTCCAATGTCTGATTTGAATAATATTGAAATTGCTGATTTACTTTCGGACTGGCTAAAAGAAAAAGGACTGGATTAAAAACTGAATTTCTGAGTAAAATAATTAAGTGCTGAATATGATGAAAAGAATTAATAAAATTCATTTTTTGACAATTATGTTAATATCTACAACTATTGTTGCATCAGGTCAAACAAAACTCAACAATCGTTTTGGGTTGGTTTATCAGGATGCTATTACTGAAAATGTACCCGGCAAAGTAAATATTCATCAGGTTACATACAAACTGAATGGTATTGATATATCGGCAAACGTTTATACTCCAGCAAACTACAATCCCTCAAAGAGTTATCCAACAGTGGTTATTGCTCACCCTAACGGAGGGGTTAAAGAGCAGGTGGCTGGATTGTATGCTCAAAGGTTGGCAGAATCGGGATATATTACTATCGCGGCCGATGCTTCTTATCAAGGGGCAAGCGACGGGGAACCTCGCAATATGGATAAACCTGCTTTTCGAATTGAAGATATTCGCGGAATGGCGGATTTTATTACTCAATATCCTGGAGTGAACACAGAGAAACTTGGTCTACTGGGTATTTGCGGCGGGGGTGGATATTCATTAAAGGCTGCTCAAACAGACAAACGATTTAAAGCTGTTTCTACCCTTAGCATGTTCAATTCAGGAGTCGTCAGACGCAACGGATTTATGAATTCGCAAGTTTCTTCTATACAAGAACGACTGAAACAAGCAACTGAAGCTCGCATAATAGAAGCAGCGGGTGGAGAAGTGCGTTATGCATCTGATACTCAAATGACTGATGAAATGGCCGACAAAATGACATTTGATTTGTATCGTGAGGGTCATTACTACTACAACAGAACTCATGCTCACCCAAATTCTACATTCAGATACACGATGAGCAGCTTGCTCGATTTGATGGAATTTGACGCGACTACAAACATGGATTTAATAAACCAACCTCTTTTAATGATGGCGGGAAGTAAAGCTGATACTTATTATATGACGGATAGCGCTTTTAACCTTGCTACGGGTACAAAAGAAAAAGAATTATTCCTGATTCCGGGGGCGACTCATATTCAAACATATTATGTTCCTGAATTTGTAGATTTGGTAATGAATAAACTTAAAGAGTTTTTTGGAAAACATTTGTAATAAAAAGAATTAAGGTGTTGAACTAAAAAGATAATATGTGATTTGTTAAATGGTATATTAAAACAATAAACTTAAATTTAAATCATTCAAATATTTAAAACAAACAGAAAATGAAAAGTATTAAAAATTTTCTCGCAGTAATTGCACTTCTAATTCTCGGAAACTTCAGTTTTGTAAATGCACAAATAGTGAATGTCAAAGTACCAATGCTAAAACTGAATAATGGTATAGAAATGCCGCAATTGGGCCTTGGAACTTTTACTGTTTCAAATGAAGATTGTAGAGTGGCTTGCCTTGTTGCATTAAAAAACGGCTATCGACATATTGATACTGCACATGCATACAGAAATGAATCCGGGGTAGGTTCAGCTGTTAAAGAGAGCGGCATTCCTCGTGAAGAAATATGGATTACAAGCAAACTTTGGCCGTCGGAATACGGTGAAGGTACAACCATGGAAGCTATAGATAAAATGCTCGCTCGTCTGCAAACAACATATATTGATTTGTTGTATGTTCATCAACCTGTCGGGGATTTTATTGGTGCTTGGAAAGATATGGAAAAAGCAGTTGAAGCAGGAAAAGTTCGTGCTTTGGGTATCAGTAATTTTGACGATAGTGATGAGGCTTTTCATGCAATTGTAGATAATATGAAAATTAAGCCGGCAGTGTTGCAAATAGAATGTCATCCTTATGCGCAACGTTTAAATATTCGAGAGAAAGTAAAACCCTACGGGATAGCAATAGAATGTTGGTATCCATTAGGACATGGAAACAAAGAACTGCTTTCAGATCCTGTTATTGGAAAAATAGCTGAAGCACACAACAAAACAATTGTACAAATAATTCTCCGGTGGCATATTCAGGAAGGTTTCTCTGTTATTCCAGGTGCTACTAACCCCGACTATATTAAAGAGAATATTAGCATTTTCGACTTTGAACTTAGTAATGAGGAAATGTTGACTATGCGTGCATTAAACAAAGAAAAACGTTTCTTTAACATGACTCTCGAACAAAAGCAGGGATTTGTTAATATGAAAATGGATGATTAATTGTAATATAAAAAGAAGAAAAAGAAGAAAACAAAGATATATTATTTGATTACGTAATAATGTTTCTCTTGAAAATTAAAAGTAATTCTTCTTCTAAAAAAATAGTAAATATGGTAATCGTAAAGAGTAATACAATAATAAAGAATTAATATGAAAACAACAATCATTGGTATTTTTTTAATCATTTTTAGTGCTCAGATTTCTTTTGCACAAAATTCCGGAACAGAAAAATTATCTGAAGCGGAACAGGAAATCATTACACTTTCAAAAGATAAGTGGCAATGGATGGCTGATAAAAACGTGGAGGCTCTCGCTAAACTCTTCCACGAAAAAGCGGAATTTGTTCACATGGGTGGCGCTTGGGGAACCGAAAGGGAACTAAACATTATTAAAGGTGGAGGTATTTGGTACAAAAGAACAGATATACACGAGGTTTCAGTGAATATTATTGACAAAACGGCCATCCTTTTAAATAGAATAGATTTGTTGGCTGTTGTCGGTGGAAATGAAGTAACTAATACTTTTATGGTTACAGAAGTGTATATTAAACAAGATAATGGATGGAAACTGGGGGCTTTAGCATTCACAAAACTGATGTCACCATCTAGACAATAATGGATAAAAATATTTACAATGAAAAAAATATTACTTGGCTTTGCTGTCTTTGGCCTTTTCGGATTGCAAGCTCAACAAGCAACTGTTAATTCTGACCAATCGCCGCCGACTGTTCGTACAACTGACGGAATTGTACAAGGAATAACGGAGGATAATGTCGATAGCTATAAAGGTATTCCTTATGCTGCTCCTCCAACAGGGGAATATCGATGGAGACCGCCTCAACCGGTAAAACCATGGAACGGAATACTTGATGCTGCTAAATATGGTGCGAATTGTGCTCAGGCTGGATGGCCACGGGGTTCAGGTGCAATTGCTGAAGGGTCTTCGGAAGATTGCTTGTTCTTGAATTTATGGCTTCCTTCTGGAACTGAGCCGGAAGCAAAACTTCCGGTCATGGTTTGGATTCATGGAGGGGCTTTCGTTGGTGGTAGCGGCTCTGGATTCAATACTTCGGGAATTCAATTTGCAAAACAGGGCGTAATTCTGATAACTTTCAATTATCGACTGGGACGACTGGGACATTTTGCTTTCCCTGCGCTGACTAATGAGTTTCCGGATGAACCAAAAGGTAGTTATGCTTATATGGATCAGATCGCTGCACTGAAATGGGTACAGAAAAATATTGCTTTATTCGGTGGGGACACTAACAATGTTACAATCTTCGGAGAGTCTGCTGGCGGGGTATCGGTGCATTCACTACTTACAATTCCGGCGGCAAAAGGCCTTTTTCATAAGGCTATCAGTCAATCGGGAGGGGGAAGGGATGGTGTTTTGACCGGCAGACCGATTAAAGAAGAAAATGCTGACCCTTATTATCCGGTTTCGGCAGAGACAATCGGAATAAATTTTGCTCGTAAACATGGGATTGATGGCACGGATGCGACTGCTCTTGCTAAATTAAGAGAATTGAGCGTTGAGGAGATTGTGGACGGTGGACAAGAATTTGATGGTCAAGGGGGATTACCAATATACTCTGGACCTATTCTCGATGGGAATTTTGTTGTCGAAACTGCACAAAGTGCTTACAATTCAGGAAGACAAGCGCTTGTTTCACTTATCATCGGATCAAATAGCGCTGAGGTCTCGGCGGGTTTCGTTAATGCTCGATCGGAGGAAGAACTGCTCAAATTGTTCGGAGGAATGAAAGAGGAAGTGGCTAAAGTGTATAATCCAAATGGAGATACGGAATTCGCAGAAATGATCACGATGGTTAATACAGACAAAGTTTGGGCTGAACCGGCTAGATTCACTGCAAAAGCTTTTACTTCGAAAAATGTTCCGACTTATATTTATCTGTTTTCTTATGTTTCACCGTCCATGAAAGAGTGGATGCGATTCGGAGCTGGACATGGTTCAGAAATTCCTTATGTTTTCAATAACCTTGTAACTAGAAATGGAACGGAACTGATCCCCGAAGATCAGGAAGTTGCTAAGTTGATGAACCCTTATTGGGTAAATTTCGCCAAAACGGGTAATCCAAATGGAAATGGGCTACCTAAATGGCCTGTTTACAATCCTCAAAAAGACATGATTCTCGAAATTCAGTCTGATGGTAAAGCTTTGGGTAAACCGGACCCGAAGAAAGGGCGACTGGATGTAATGGAAAAGGCGGTCATAAATAATTTCATACGATGATGTTATGAGAAAAATCAAATCAGTTGTCGGGGTGATTATCGCATTGACTTTTATTTTTGCTAATCTTCATGCACAAAACAATATGAATAATAATTCAACTTTTAGTCCTAGAGAAAAAAGCATCATAGCTATTTCAGCGTTGACAGCAAAAGGGGATTTACCAAAATTGAGAAACGAACTAAACAGGGGTCTTGAGGTAGGTCTAACGGTGAATCAAATTAAAGAAGTGATTGTTCATTTGTATGCTTATTGTGGCTTTCCGAGAAGTATACGCGGTTTGCAAACATTGATGGAAGTACTGGATGAACGTAAAGCGAAGGGTATCGAGGATCTTTGGGGTGCAGAAGCATCTCCTATTCAGGATGAACGAAGTAAATATGAAAGAGGAAAAGAGGTTTTGGGTAAACTTACAGGGGTAACTCAAGATGGACCAAAAACGGGATATTCGGCATTTGCGCCCGAAATTGAGATTTTTCTTAAAGAGCATCTGTTCGCAGACATTTTTGAACGTGATGTTTTAACATATGCCGAGAGAGAATTGGTGACTGTTTCTGTAATCAGGAGCATCGGCAACGCTGAACCAATGTTACGTTCGCATCTGAATATTTGCCTCAATGTTGGCTATACTCCGAATCAATTACAAGAATTTGAAAGCTTAATCAAATCAACCATTGGTGAAAATGAAACTAATCAAATATTTCCCAAAGGTGACTTAATAACTAATGAGTATTTCAAAGGTAATGCATGGCTGAAAATGTTAGTTACCGATAAAGAGAATTTCGATTTAACAGCTGGTAACGTGATCTTTGAACGGGGTGCGAGAAATAACTGGCACTCTCATCCGGGAGGACAAATTTTACTTGCCACAAAAGGGAAAGGTTTTTATCAGGAAAAAGGGAAACCAATACGACTGCTTAACCCGGGCGATGTGGTTGAAATTCTTCCGAATATTATTCACTGGCACGGCGCAACTCCTGATAGTAAGTTTGAACATTTGGTAATTTCATCACAACAGAGCAAAGGGAGCATTGTTTGGTTGGATCCGGTGACGGATGAAGAATATAATGACTTTTAGGCTTTATCATTATATTCATACGACAAAAAAACATCCAAATAGCTGATTCACTTTAATGCCGGTTCAATCCAGGCTCTGGATACTTATAAGACCCTGGTAGTATGAAAACTATCAGGGTTTTGTTTTTAACTATGTTGATGTCTCAAAATTAACAACAAATCTTAATCTAAGTCTTTAAATATCAGTATGTCTCTGTCCAACTTAACACTTTCCAATCTTTGTCTGATATTTTCAGTATAAGCAGAAAACCACAATTATCATAAACAGCAATGCTATCATTTTGTAATTTGCATTCCCATTTTGATTTTGAGGAGTACAGTATAGTTGAATCATCTAGTACTGTATATTTTTCAGTGAGAATGGTTGCTTTTTGAGCTTTGTATTCACCCATAAGTGATGGGTATTTTTTCACAGTCTCTTCATAATTACCGAATTCACCATTGATAAGTGAAATAAAATCCGGTGAATCAAGAAATGTCGATGTCAACTTAACGGCATCGTTACTTTCGGCTGCTTGATAAATTGTGCTGATTACAGTTTTGGCTTCTGCGATGTTTATTCCTTTTTCTGCTTCAGCCAAAGGCTTTTCTGCATTATTACATGCAAACAATAGCAAAACAATCGAAATCAATAATTTAGTTTTCATAAGGCAATAATATTAATAATCTTAGTGAAAAACAATCCGACCTGCAATACTACTGTATTTCAATCAATTAAACAATATGTTTTTGGTATTTTATTCACAATTAACTTTTATTTCTCTCTCTCGATAAAACAAAAAAAACCATCCAAATTATGGATGGCTTTTTAATTATGGAGTAATTCCTGATTACTTGATTTTTTTGTAACCATAAACGGCACGATCGCCCAACTCTTCTTCAATACGAAGCAATTGGTTGTATTTTGCCATACGGTCTGAACGGCTCAATGAACCGGTCTTGATTTGACCTGAATTGGTTGCTACAGCAATGTCTGCAATTGTTGCATCTTCTGTCTCACCTGAACGGTGTGATGTAACGCTGGTATAACCATGACGATGAGCCATATCAATAGCATTCAAAGTTTCGGTTAATGTACCAATCTGGTTTACTTTGATAAGAATTGAGTTTGCACAACCTAATTCAATTCCTTTAGCAAGGAAATCTACGTTTGTTACAAACAAGTCGTCACCTACTAACTGACATTTGTCGCCAATCTTTTCGGTAAGTAATTTCCAGCCGTCCCAATCGTTTTCACTCATACCGTCCTCAATTGAGTCAATAGGATATTTTGAAATGAGTTCTTCTAAATATGCTGCTTGCTCAGCAGAATTGCGCTTTGCACCTTTCTCGCCTTCAAATTTGGTATAGTCATAAACACCGTTTGAATAAAATTCAGAAGCAGCGCAGTCAAGGGCAATTTTAACATCTTGTCCGGGTACATAACCGGCAATTTCAATTGCTTTAAGGATTGACTCCAATGCATCTTCGGTTCCTTCTAGTTTTGGAGCAAATCCTCCTTCGTCACCTACGGCAGTGCTTAATCCTCTGTCATGCAATACTTTTTTCAATGCATGAAATACTTCAGCACCCATACGTAATCCTTCACGGAACGATGTTGCACCTACAGGGCGAATCATGAATTCCTGAAATGCAATAGGAGCATCTGAGTGAGAACCGCCATTGATAATGTTCATCATTGGAACAGGAAGTACATATGTATTTGTTCCGCCAATGTAACGGTATAAGGGTAAACCTAAATAATCTGCACCTGCTTTAGCAACTGCCAATGAAACTCCTAAAAGTGCATTTGCTCCTAAATTTGATTTGGTTTTTGTGCCATCAAGTTCAAGTAGTTTAGCGTCAACAGCAGTTTGTTCTAATATGTTCATACCAATAATTGCAGGAGCAATTGTGTCATTGATATTAGCTACAGCTTTTAAAACACCTTTACCAAGGTATCTTTTTTTGTCACCATCACGAAGTTCTAATGCTTCGTTTTCACCTGTTGAAGCGCCGGATGGAACAGCAGCACGACCGAATGCGCCTGATTCTGTTAATACATCTACTTCAACGGTTGGATTACCTCTTGAATCCAATACTTCACGTCCTAAAACACTTACAATTCTCATTTTATTGAATTTATTTAATGTATATAATGAATTGATCTTTTAACTTTTTACGACTATACATAATCAGCGCAAAGATACATTTTTTTTGCAAATATAGGAGGGATTTAGATAACGAAATGATTTTGGCAATGAGTTAAAAATTGCATATTATTTTTAAGCTATTTAACATTCAAAATGATTGCTCCTTACTCTCATCATGCTTTCTGGCTACTCTCACCTTGGTCTCACCCTCCTCTCACTATGCTCTCACTATAATTTCACGATAAATTTACTTTAAATTCACTATAATCGGTAATTTTGTTGAAATCTAATTAACTTTAATTAACTCCTTGGTGTACAAAAACATTTCGTTAACGCATTACAACACCAAAATGCAACCATCGATTTCGTCAATGTTATAATACAATCTCAGCAATGTTACAGTACAATTGTCTTTAAAATCGCCGACTTACTGATTTATTGGAAACTGGCAATGAGCGAACTCATGTTTGCGGTAAACAATCTCACGGCTATCGCCATTAGAATGACTCCAAATATTCGCCTTAATATATAGGCTCCGCTGTTTCCGAGAAGCTTTTTGACAAAATCGATATAACGGAGTACCACAAATACAACTACCATATTAATGGCTATTCCAAGTATGAGGTTCGATAACTGATATTCGGAACGCATCGATAGCATGGTGGTGAATGTTCCGGGTCCTGCAATCAACGGAAAAACTACGGGTACCATGGTTGCATCCTGACCGCCTGAACTGTCTGCTTCGTATTTGAAGATTTCTACACCAAAAATCATTTCAATTGATAATATGAGCAATACCAGGGCTCCGGCAATGGCAAAGGATGAAAAATCGACGTGAAACAGTTTTAATATCCATTCTCCAACGAAGAGGAATATTAGTAGAAACGCAAAGGAATAAACAGAGGCTTTGAGTGGCTTGATTGTACGGTTCTTTTCACGCATCGACAAAAATATGGGTATCGAACCGGTTACGTCGATAATGGCAAACAACGCCAGGAAACAACTTAAAATTTCTAATCCATTAATCCCCAACATACCTCTTTGATTTTAAATTTTATGCTTACATGTATTTATCTAAACATTTGCAAAAATAGTAAAATTGAACTAATCTACCAATCAATATTCGAAAATCTACTGAGTGACGAACTCAACGACTGCAACTCAAAATATACTGGATGTGCATAATTCAGATACTTGATTACCTTGAAAGCGTTAAAGTGATGAAAGAAGCGCTTTTGGAATGTGGTAAGGGTGGCGGAGTTTGCATTACAATCGTTAATTTCTTCGATAAAAATGGTCTCAACAAGAAAATCTTTGATCAATGGGTGCAATTGGCTTATCATTGATTGGATAAATTCTTCGTTCTGCTTGAAAAATGAATCTTTTACATCGAACAACGACTTCAACGCCATAAACGAATCAACGGAATAGACTGTCATCTCTTTATCAATATCGTCAATAATCTTGCGCAAAGCGGGACCGGTGCCAAAGGGTATTCGGTCGGAATAACGAGCCATAGGAAATACAAATGTATCGGTCAACTCTTTGACTTGACTCATTTGAAAGACTTTCTGAAGAAAATAGAAGTCTTCCCCACCCTGCTGGCGACCCATACCGCCGACTTGCACGTATGCGTCGGCTCTTACGGCAAAGGCTGAACCTATGGTGTGATAATAATATGGGAATCCTGTGTATTTCAGCACACTTTCAAAATATCGTATGTAACTTTCGTACTGACGGATAGCTCTTTCAAGTAACGGGTCTCCATCTTCAACTCGATGGTCAAAGTTCAATATGGCGACACTCGTTTTCTTATCGGACTTGAATGCATTTATAATGGTCGGAAAATAGTTGTCTGATACAGTACAATCGGCATCAAGTGATATGAGTATGCCTTCGGGATTATCAATTCGTAAAAAATAATCGACTGCCAAATCCATCCCTATCTTCCTGGCAAGTCCAACTCCGGCATGCTTTCTAGGAAGTCTCTCAACTATTATCGGAACAATCTTCACACTAGGGGTCGAATTGACTAAAGCAAATTCCTGGGTTCGCAAATAGGTCTGCCTATTCTTTTCTACAATGGATTCGGAGGTTAACACACTCGAATTGATAACAACGACTACTAATATTTTCTCTTCGATTGTCGATTTCTCTAAAACATCTGTTAATGTGAGATTCAACTCGGGTTCGTTGAAACAGGGAATAACTACAACTGCATCGGCTCTAAAATCAACAGGCAAAACAGATTGCAAATACTCCTTTTTCTGAATGGATAGGTATTTTCTCCAATGTTTCATATCACATTATAAAAAAATAAGGTTCTTTGTGTGAGAACCTTATCTTTATAAATATCTAAATGAGTTTAACTCTTATTTCTTCTTTTCGTCAAAAGCTGATTTGAGTGGTCCGTATTTCTTGTTGAGGAACTCAATAACAGAATTGGTGATATCATATTTTTTGTCAGCATACAATATGTCCGAAACAACATTGGTGAAAATCATGTGATAATTCTTTTCTTTATTGTATTCTTTCAAATAAAACTTAATAGTGTCGTTCAACTGGATGTTTAATCTCTGTTGCTCTAATGCATAATCTTGAGAGAGATCTGATGCAGTTTTTTGGTATTCTTGCTCCATTTGGGCAAGTCGCTGTTGCTCTTGTTGCATTCTTTCTTGTGACAGAAAAGCATTGTTCTGAGCATTCTTCTGGAAAGTTTGAGCGGCTGCGTTAAACTGACGCTCCTTTTGATTGAGGGTCGCTCTGGAACTTTCTTCTTTGCGGATCAACTGCTCGTTGATATCTTTCGAAAAGTTGTAGTTGTTTAAAAGCGAATCTAATTGTACATAAGCAATTGGTAGTACAATTGTTGAATCATTCTTGTCAAAAGAAATCGAATTGCTTGATACTTTTGAATTTGCACCATTTGTAAAGTACAAAACGTAAAGCCCGATAATGGCTAATGCCAACACGGCACCGATAATGTAAAACTGAGTTTTATTGTTCATTGTTAGTGTAAATAATTATATTCGTCCGATTTTAATAATTCTTCTAATGGATTCTTCTTGGCTCTCATTTCTGCATCTTGACTTGTTGCACAACCGATATTCCTCTCTTTCATCGCTTCACTATCACCGATATGACCACTCGGGAACTCTTTTTTCTTTGAAAAAAGAACTCCTATCCCTAGCAATATCATTGCAATAAATAAAAGCAATAAGCCAACAAACAAAGATTTCATACTTTTATTTTCTTCATTAAAGGCACAAAGATAATTTATTAAACCAATTTTTTGCACTTTTTCCTAATTAAAGATTTTAAATTTGTTCAAGAACATGCAAAAAGTCACCTAATTTTCCGATATTTGCAGAACAACACCCGTTCTTTTTACGTTTATTAAAAGTGCAGAAATTTGTAATTATTATTTTTAAAAATTCAATATACTATGACCATTAAAGATTTAGATCCAAAAAGTGTGTGGGGATATTTTTATGATATCACGCAAATACCCAGACCTTCAAAGAAAGAGGAAAAAATTATTGCTTATCTTATAGATTTCGCAAAAAAACTTAACCTTGAAGCAAAACAGGACAAGGTGGGTAATGTACTCATTACCAAACCTGCAACACAAGGTAAAGAAAATGTGCCGACAGTCATTTTGCAATCGCACGTGGATATGGTTTGCGAGAAAAACAATGATGTAACGCATGATTTTGATATCGATCCTATTGAAACAATTATTGATGGCGACTGGGTAAAGGCAAACGGCACTACACTTGGAGCTGACAACGGAATGGGTATCGCTGCAGCACTGGCTGTGCTGGCCGCAAATGATATCGCTCACGGAAAAATCGAGGCTCTTTTCACTGTCGATGAAGAAACGGGGTTGACGGGTGCAAACTCTCTTCAACCGGATTTCTTTACTGGATCAAGACTTATAAACCTCGACACAGAAGAGGAAGGACAAATTTATATCGGATGCGCTGGTGGCAAAGGAACAAAGGCTTACTTTAAATATAAAGCTAAAGATGTTCCAAAGAACTATTTCTGGTTCAAAATTCAGGTAAAGGGCTTGCGTGGTGGTCACTCTGGTAGCGATATCGATAGGGGATTTGGAAATGCAAACAAAATACTGAACCGCTTTATGTTTTCTCTAACTCGTAAAAAATTTGGCTTGGTTCTGTCACAAATTGGTGGCGGAAATCTTCATAATGCCATCGCTCGTGAAGCTTTTGCTATCATGGGTGTGAAAGAGAAGTATAAAGAGGATGTGCGGGTAAAACTAAATTACTTTCTTGCTGATATCCAAAATGAACTTAAACAGACCGACCCGGGAGTGGATATTTCAATGGAATCTGTTCAAATCCCATCGAATATCATCAATAAAAAAGTTACGGAGAATCTTATCCTGGCTATTCATGCTTGCCCGCATGGCGTAATTGGAATGAGCCACGAAATTGATGGATTAGTTGAGACTTCAACCAATCTGGCTTCGGTTAAAATGCTTGATGACAATCTCATAGAAGTTGGCACAAGCCAAAGAAGTTCAATTGAATCATGCAAGGATAGTGTTGTTAACACAGTTTCATCTGTATTCGATTTGGCTGGCGCTAAAGTAATTCATAACGAAGGGTATCCTGGATGGCAGCCTAATACGGATTCAGCTCTTTTGAAATTGGCTCAACAAGAATATGAGAACCTTTTCGGTAAAACTCCGGAAGTAAAAGCTATTCACGCTGGCTTGGAATGTGGATTGTTCCTCGAAAAATATCCGCACTTGGATATGATTTCTATCGGCCCGGACATGACCGACGTTCATTCACCTGCCGAACAAGTTAATATCCCATCGGTTGATAAATGGTGGAAATATCTTGTTCGTATCCTTGAAGCTGTCCATGCTGAATCTTCAAAAGCTTAATAACAACAATAATCAGGGTAGATCTCTTATTATTCAATAAATATTGCGCAGATATACTACCATAATATTAATGGATATGTATATCTGCGTTTCGTTTATAGTTAATACATAGTAAAGTATTAGCCTATCGCATCATATTAAACGTCATACATTCAAAACCTGGGAAAACGGATCATGTACCAACAAACCCAGCTCTTCTCATCTACAATGTCACGCATTCAAACCTATTTTGTTAATGAAAAAGAAAACCTTAATCCTGCTGCTGACCGTATTTTACGCAACGGGAGCATTTGCACAACAACCTTTCCGCATAATGTTTTATAATGTCGAAAACTTATTCGATGTAAGAGACGATTCGTTGAAAAATGATGATGACTTTCTTCCCGGTGGGAATATGAACTGGAATAATTGGAAGTATTGGGAAAAGCTAAAGAATATAACGCGTGTTGTTACTTCTATCGGAAAAATGTATTCTCCCGCACTTGTTGGATTGTGTGAAATAGAGAGTGACAGCACTATTTACGACCTCACAAAAAGATCACCTCTTAGAGCTCAAAGGTATTCTTACATCACAACCAATTCTCCTGATGAGCGAGGTATTGATGTGGCTTTGCTTTATCAGCGACATCAATTTAAATTACTTGAAAAACATGAATATCAAATCCAATTTGAGAATAAGAAGGCTAGCCCTACACGAAACATTCTTCATACTGTAGGTAGATTGATAAATTCTGACACACTGGATGTGTTTATTTGCCACTTCCCATCCCGCAGAGACGGAAAAAGAGAAAGTGAACATCTACGTATTGATGCTGCTAAATTATTGAAAAGCAAGACTGACAGCCTATTTGCGACAAGAATAACGTCTAACATCGTTATCATGGGCGATTTCAATGATCATCCAAACGATAAAAGTCTAACAAAAATATTGCAAGCAAAGAGCGTAAAAGATGATCTTTACACAACATCATTGTACAATATGTTCTACCACAAAATGAAGACTCCCGATTTCGGTTCTTATAAATATCAGGGAAGATGGGAAGTACTTGATCAATTCATCGTTAGTGGAACTCTACTTTTAGACTCAGCAAAAACGCAGATATCTAACAATGAGGCCCAAGTATATCAAGCTGATTTCCTATTACTTGACGACGATAAAAACGGTGGTAGTAAACCTTTTAGGACAAATTTGGGTCCACGATACATAGGTGGATTCAGCGACCATCTACCCATATATCTAGATTTAGAGCTATAACATATTCGATTCAATAGACTTAAATGAAAGTAAATTGCAGGTATTAGATCAAATATTGACATTGTCTTGAAGCTGTTCATCGAAATAAACTTAAAAAGAATTCTTAAATAAATTGTACACTTAAATTATTAGTTCTACTTTTGTAGATACATTAAATTAAATATAAACAAATAAACAATATAGACCTATGAATATACATGGATGGGAATGGTTAATTATCTTAGTTGTAGTACTTTTACTTTTTGGCGGCAAGAAAATTCCTGAATTGATGAGTGGTTTAGGTAAAGGTATTCGTAGTTTCAAGAAAGGCCTGAACGATGTTGAGGAAGAAATCAAATCAGATCCAACAGACCAAAATACAAATACGACACCTTCAAATAATAATAACTAAGGTTATTACTTTCCAATTTAATAAATTATTATACAGCGAATTACATTAATACATAAATGATTCTTCGTTCTATATTAGATTGATAAACATTAGAAATCTCAACATAAACGATTATCTATAAAGCTTAGGGCTCAATGAAGTTTCATTTACATGCCTAGTGAGCAGGATAAATCATATATAATTTTATCAGATGAGCGAAAAAGAAATGTCATTCTGGGATCACCTGGAGGAGTTCCGCGGGACCTTATTCCGAATAATAGGGATTCTTACTGCTTTTACTGTTGTTGCGCTCATTTTTATGCCAAAGATATTTGATATCGCAATTCTTGGACCAAGTTCCTCCAATTTTATCACATATCGTTTCTTTGAGAATGCCAGCAAATACATACCATTTTTACCAGATTTTTCAGCAGATAAGTTTAATGTTGAGATTCTGAATATCACGATGACTTCTCAGTTTACGACCTATTTATCGTCTTCATTTGCATTTGCTTTTCTGATTGCTTTGCCTTTTCTTATTTATCAATTATGGATGTTTATCAGACCGGCATTGTATAAAAACGAAATAAGAAGTGCAAGAACTGCTTTTGGTTTTGGGGGTTTTATGTTTTATCTAGGTTGTGCTGTTGGTTATTTTATAGTATTTCCGCTCATATTCAGATTCCTGATAACCTTTGAATTAAGTGCAAATATCGAAAATAAGCTTTCATTGGATTCGTATATGAAAAACTTCTATACGCTTATCTTAATAATGGGTATTGTTTTTGAAATGCCATTAGTGTTTTGGTTATTATCTAATTTAGGACTTATATATCGATCCTTCTTCAAGAAATTCCGTCGTCATGCAATTGTTGTATGTGTAATTTTAGCAGCATTAATTACACCATCTGGCGATCCTTTTTCACTTGTTGTAGTAACAATTCCTCTATATTTCCTTTGGGAATTGAGCGCGTTTATGGTTAAGAAAGACCCTGTGGAAGAGGAAGATAATGATGATTTACCCGCAGTTGTAGAATCCTGATTTGCGGTTATAATTTAGATTCCAATATGGATTAATGTAGCATTGCAGGATTTGTATTCTGCAATGCTACATTAATCCATATTAACTTTCCTTTTCTCGGTCCAACAGTCAAAAAAATATGATTATTGTAATTGTCATTAATCCACATCAACTATCCTTTTCCCGAAGGGAACAAAAGCAAGCCTCATAAGTTTAAAGTGCTGATTGCCAAAAGGGATTCCGATAATAGTTATATAGAATAGTACACCGAAGAGTAGGTGTGTGAGCGCGATAGGCAATCCACCTACAAAAAACCAGATAATATTCATAATAAACGACACGCATCCAGAAGAATGTTCATTATGAACAACCTTCTTTTTGAAAGGCCACAATTCAAGTTCAGCCATTTTAAGAGATTGCAGTCCAAAGGGGATACCAATGATTGTAACCATCAAGCCTATGCTGGCAACAACATATTCGATGGCCGTAATTGCGCCACCGAATACAATCCAAATGATATTTCCTAGCGTTTTCATCGGGAAGCGATTACTTCAATTTCAACCAAAGCATCTTTAGGCAAAGCTTTCACGGCAAAGGCAGAACGAGCCGGGAACAATCCATTAAACTGAGAAGCATATACCTCGTTCATTTCAGCGAAGAGAGACATATCCGCCAATAATACTGTGGTTTTCACAATATTATCAGTCGTCAATCCCTCTTCTGCCAGAATTGCTTTGATATTTTTAAATGCTTGGAGCGTTTGTTCTTTAACACCACCATCAGGGAATTTACCCGATTTCGGGTCGATAGGCAACTGTCCCGAGATGAATATCATTCCGTTGACCTCAATAGCTTGACTATAAGGTCCGATTGCCGCAGGCGCATTTTTTGTAGTTATAACCTTCTTCATTGCTTGAATATTAAAATACAATCAAATAATACGTTGTCTAATTACTTCATAGATCATTACCCCTGCAGCGACCGAAACATTAAGAGATTGAATAGTTCCGAATTGCGGGATCTTAACCAGTTCATCACAAATACGGAGATTATCAGTAGAAACCCCCTCATCTTCAGAGCCCATGACAATTGCCGTAGGCACAGATAAATCAGCATCCGTATAATTATTTGCAGCCTTTTCCGTTGCCGCAATAACTTTTATCCCGCTATTTTTCAGGAAAGTAATTGCCTCATTCAGACTCTGTTCCCTGCAGATTGGGATAGAAAGCAAAGCCCCTGCAGAAGTTTTTACAGCATCCGCATTTACTGAAGCTCTTCCTTTTGCAGGAATTACAATAGCGTCAACACCTGCCACTTCGCAAGTACGAGCAATTGCACCAAAGTTCCTAACGTCAGTTATTCCGTCAAGCAAGACGATAAAAGGATTTTTCCCCTGTTCATATAAGAACGGCACAATCTGGTCCAGTCTTTGATACGTTATAGGTGATATAAAAGCCAGCACACCCTGATGGTTTTTGCGTGTCACCCTGTCGATGCGTTCAACAGGAACCTTTTGCATTGGGATATCACGTTCAACCAATAAAGTCTGCAATTCCCTAAAGAGGTCACCTTGCAGTTCCCTCTTAACCAATACCTTGTCGATATCTATACCCGCCTCAACAGCTTCAATTACGGCACGAATGCCAAAGATCATATCTTTTTCTTTCATTCAATAAAATTATATAGTAACACGTTTATACTTATTTGAGAGTAAATGGCTATAGCAGAGCCTGTAATATTAAAATTATATTGTATCACGTTAAACCCCCAACATCACCTTTGCATTTTCGACAGCCTGAGTAGTCGTTTCCGCACCGCTCAACATCTTAGCAATCTCTTCAACACGTTCGTTTTCTGCGAGTTGTCTCATCTGAGTCTGTGTTGTATCCTCAGTATCCGTTTTATACACCTTATAATGTGTATCCCCTTTCGATGCAATTTGTGGAAGATGCGTTATAACTATCACCTGCATATCCTCGCTCATCCGATGCATGATTTCGCCCATTTTGTCAGCGATTTCACCCGAAGTGCCCGTATCAATTTCGTCGAAAATGATTGTAGGCAAGGAAGTCGCCCCGCATATCATTGATTTGAGGCAAAGCATCAATCTTGATATTTCACCACCCGAAGCAATTTCGGAAACAGGCAGAAGAGCCGTATTTTTGTTTGCAGAAAAGAGGAAACCGATTTGATCCGTTCCCGTTATGTCAGGTTGTTTATGAGATATTTCGCACGTAAACCTAACATTCGGCATGCCCAGATACGACAGTCGCTCAATCAACTGTTTCGCAATAGAAGGAGCCGCAACCTTGCGTTTCTTGCTCAATGCATCAGCGGCAGCAATCATTACCCGTTTCATTTCTACAAACTCCTTTTCCAGTGTAGCCAGTTGTTCATCCAGCGACTCGATGCCGATCAATTTTTCATTCAGTTGATCCTGCAGATCAAGCAGTTCCCGGACCGTCGTCACAGAATGCTTTTGTTGCAAATCATATATAAGACTCAGTCGGTCCTCCACCAGCTGTTGTCTATCCTTATCCACTTCGACCCTATCAAAAAGGCGATCCACTTCGGACCTCACATCCTTAAGATCTATGTAAGCCGACTCAATCCGATCCGAAAGTTCCGCAAGTCTTGGCAGCACCTCCCGGATATTACGCACAGCATCTAAAGCCGAGCGTAATAGCGACTCAATGTTTTGGTCGTCGCCCGACAGTAATTCATTCAGTGTAAACAGTCCCGTTTTAATCTCCTCCGCATGCGTAATCGTATCCATTTCCTGTTCCAATTCCGTTTGCTCGTCCGGTTGTAATTTTGCATCAGCCAACGCATTGTATTGAAAGCGGAAATAATCCTCCTCCTCTTTATTCCTTTTAGAAAGCTCCTGAATGTCCGTCAACTCTTTCTCAGCAGATTTATACGATTTATAAGCCGACTCATAAGTCGTTTTTTCTGTTTTGGTCTGCCCCAAGATGTCAACAACCGTAAGTTGGAACAAGTTATCGTTGAGAGCCAGATTTTGATGTTGCGAATGCACATCAATCAATTTGTCGCCCAGTTCCTTCAAATCATTTAGATAAACTGGCGAATCATTCAGGAACGCCCGTGATTTGCCGTTCGCCCAAATTTCTCGTCTCAGAATACATTCATGCGCATCATATACCCAATCATTTTGAGCAAACAATCCCTTCAGATCATACTTAGAGATATCGTAAACCCCTTCGATAGTGCACTTTAGTTCATTGTTCTTTATATGTCTCACATCCACTCTTTGTCCCAAGATTAGAGAAAGAGCCCCCAAGATAATAGATTTTCCCGCACCCGTTTCTCCGGTTATAACAGAAAAACCCGGATTAAAATCAATATTAAGCCTATCGATTAGCGCATAATTCTGAATATATAATGATTTCAGCATAAACTGTTAATCCCCTTTGTTATTGTAATTTTATAATGATTTATAGAACCTGATTTCATTTTGCAACCGGTCAAGCTCTTCCTGCATAGCTTTCACCCTATCCAGCATATGATAAAGCGCTTCAATACCCTCGACATTAATATTCAGATCGTAGTACCAGCGCATAAACTGTTCCAAATCAGCCAGTTCTTCCACCTCAATAAAACGTTCATTATACTCATCCGTTGAAATACTTACAAGACCCGAGTCCTCCAAAGAATCAATAAACGCCTCATCAACATTATATATCTTGATGCATTCGCTGTATAATAGTTTCTTATTATCCATTTTATTGTCCGATGTTAGATAATAGGGTAAATAACTCCTTCTCGCGTTGCGTCAAGTTTTCAGGAATACGAACATTCAGTGTCACATAAAGATCGCCCGCTTGTCCATCTTTTTTGTAAACAGGAAAACCCTTACCCTTGAGTCTTGCCTTTGTACCCGGTTGCGTTCCCGGCTGCACCTTCATTTTCAGCTGTTGTCCATCGATAGTCGTCACCGTGACATCACCCCCAAGAACAGCAGTATACAGATTGATAGTCAGTTGCATATATAAATCATCACCCAGTCGTTTAAACTTCGCATCCTCATCAATCAAAAAAGTGATATACAAATCGCCATTAGGTCCTCCGTTTACCCCCTGTTGTCCATATCCCGACAACCTGATTTTTTGTCCGTCCTCAACCCCTGCCGGGATCGTAATACGAATGTTTTTACCATCCACCGCGATTGTTTGTTGGTGCGTTTGCATTGCCTGTCGCATTGTCAGATGCAGTTCCGCCTGATAATCCCCCCCTTTGTACTTTCGTGTACCATGTGATTGTGTTCGTTGTGAAAATCCACTTCCGAACATTGAGCGGAAAAAATCAGAGAAGTCATCTTCAGAAAAATCCCCTTCAGTGAAGAACGTTCTGCCCCCAGTTTGTTGATCGCCCCAAGCCTGTTGTTGCTGCCTATATTGCTGTTGCGCCTTTTCATATTCCTCGCCATGTTCCCAATTTTCACCAAACTTGTCGTACTTAGCACGCTTTTCCGGATCGCTGAGCACCTCATTCGCCTCGTTCAACTCCTGAAATCTTTGTTGAGCATCTTTGTCATTAGGATTCAAATCGGGATGCAGTTTTCGAGCCAGCTTCCGATATGCTTTTTTAATATCTTCAGCCGATGCACTGCGGTTTAATCCCAATATTTTATAATAATCAATATATGCCATCTTCTTTTATTATTTGCTACAAAGCATTACAAATATAGTAAAAAATATGCCCGTATATGAAATGAACATTTGTTTATTTAATTAAATATTTATTTGACGATGATTTGATGACTAACAACAGTTGATGAACATCCATGATAAAAACTACTGCAGCGTCATAACCATTGCAGTTGATTTATGACAATATTTTAAGCACACCTTGATATTAAATATTATTAACATTAAGAACGAGCGAAACCATAGTGAGACCATAGTGAGACCATAGTGAGACCATAGTGAGAGGTAGAGGGGCTCCATCAATTAGCGCTATGTGATGCAGTCATATGGAGAGTGTTTTGTGTTGGAGAGACAAGTAGAATTAAAAAACAATTTCATTTTTATTAATTTAATCACTACTTTTGCGGCCTTTTATTACACAATATGCAAAAAAATATACTGAAGGACTTTCAATCGTCCCTTTTCTTATCTCTAAAAACGTACAATAAGCAAACATTCATGGCCGATTTAATGTCGGGATTGATTGTGGGCATAGTGGCATTACCTCTTGCCATTGCTTTCGGTATTTCTTCGGGTGTAGCCCCCGAAAAAGGAATTATAACGGCTATTATTGCCGGCTTCATTATTTCGTTTCTGGGAGGGAGTACGGTACAAATTGGCGGGCCTACCGGTGCATTTATTGTGATTGTTTACGGTATTGTAGAGAAATTTGGTGTGCAGGGACTTGCCATTGCAACGGTAATGGCCGGGATAATGCTTATGGTAATAGGCTTTTTAAAGCTCGGTTCAGTCATCAAATTTATTCCTTACCCCATTGTTGTGGGTTTCACTAGCGGTATAGCTCTCACTATTTTTTCTACTCAGATAAAAGATTTGTTAGGGTTGAGCATTGATAAAGTACCGACCGACTTTCTTGCCAAATGGGGCGTTTATTTTCAACAAATTAGTACTATCAACTGGTGGGTTGCCGCTATCGGGATCTTGAGCATAGTGATCATCTTTTTAACACCCAAGTTTTCGAAAAAAATACCAGGATCGCTCATTGCTATTATTCTGATGACGTTATTTGTTTATTTATTAAAACAATATATGGGCGTTTCGGGAATAGAAACCATCGGCGATCGTTTTCAGATAAAAAGCCAGTTGCCGCAAGTAGAGTCCATCGGGTTTAATATCGAAAGCATTCGCACCCTTTTCCCGTCAGCGTTTACCATTGCCATATTGGGAGCTATCGAATCACTGCTTTCCGCTACCGTGGCCGATGGAGTTACGGGAGCAAAACACAATTCCAATATGGAGCTTGTGGCTCAAGGCGCGGCCAATATCATAACGCCATTTTTCGGTGGTATTCCCGCTACCGGAGCCATTGCCCGAACAATGACTAATATAAATAATGGTGGGCGTACACCCATTGCCGGATTAATTCATTCGGTTGTGTTACTGCTTATTTTATTGTTTTTGGGCGACCTTACCAAACACATTCCGATGGCCTGTTTAGCGGGTGTTTTGGTGGTAGTATCATACAACATGAGCGAATGGCGCACATTTAGCTCATTGGCAAAGCAATCGAAATCTACGTTGGCTGTCTTGCTAACTACATTTTCACTTACGGTTATTTTTGATTTAACCATTGCTATTGAAGTGGGTTTATTGCTTGCAATTTTCTTGTTTTTAAAACGACTGTCCGAAAGCACGCAAGTATCCGTAGCTACGGGAGAAGTAAATATATCTAACGAAATGGAATCCCATTCAGAGGACATACAGGACGAAGTGCTTCATTTGCCCAAAGGAGTTGAAGTGTATGAGATTAGCGGGCCGTTTTTCTTTGGTATAGCCAATAAGTTTGATGATGTTATGCGCGAATTGGGCAATCATCCAAACATCCGTATCATCCGCATGCGCAAAGTACCGTTTATCGATTCCACCGGATTGAATAACCTTGAAAATTTGTGTAAAAACTCACAAAAGGAAAAAATTCACATTATTCTTTCAGGTGTGAACGATAAAGTACGAGCAAGCTTGTATAAATCTAAGGTACCCAGTATTGTGGGCGAAGAAAATATTTGTTCACATATACACGCAGCGGTGGAGAGAGCTACAGCTTTGAGTGAGGAAATAGAGCAAAGAAAGCATCAACACCGCTAAGGTTGCCGATTTCTTTTTATTACCTTTGTCGCTTTAATTTTGAAAGAAAATAGGTTATAATGCAAAAAATTTCAGCGTCAGCATTTTCAGACACAAAACCACATTACGAGATCCTGGATGGATTACGCGGCGTCGCAGCCTTTATGGTTATATGTTATCATGTATTTGAAGGATTCGCGACCAGTCCTATAGATCAGCGATTTAATCACGGATATCTAGCAGTCGACTTCTTCTTTGTATTGTCCGGATTTGTAGTCGGTTACGCCTATGACGACCGTTGGAACAAGATGAAGATTAAAGACTTTTTCAAGCGTCGTTTGATTCGCTTGCATCCCATGGTAGTTATGGGAGCCATTTTAGGCGCCATCACCTTTGTCATTCAAGGAAGCGTTCAATGGGACGGCACGCAAGTCCCCTTTTATTTATTAATAACAGCATTCATTCTTACAATATTTATGATTCCCGCGGTACCGGGGACAGGTCCCGAAGTACGTGGAAATGGCGAGATGTTTCCGTTGAACGGTCCCAGTTGGTCGTTGTTTTTCGAGTACATCGGCAACATACTTTACGCCCTTTTCATCCGTCGTATGTCCACTAAAGCCCTCAGCATATTAGTCGCCATATCAGGAATCAGTCTTGCCTCATTTGCCATGTTCAACCTATCCGGATATGGCAGTTTGGGTGTTGGCTGGACAATGGCAGATTACAACCTGCTTGGTGGATTTTTAAGAATGATATTTGCCTATTCCGCTGGACTATTGATATCCCGTAATTTCAAGCCCATCCATATCAGAGGAGCCTTTTGGAAATGCAGTATCGCCATTGTCATATTGTTATCCGTTCCGCATCTCGGTGCAGAAGGAGCATTGTGGATGAATGGTTTATACGACACAGTATGCACCCTTGTATTTTTTCCCATCCTTGTTTATTTTGGAGCATCCGGAGCAACCACCGACAAAGTATCCTCCAAAATCAATAAATTCATGGGAGACATTTCCTATCCACTCTATATGGTTCATTATCCCTTTATGTACCTGTTTTACGCATGGTTATGGAAAAACAATCTCACCTTTTCTGAGACCTGGCCAGTAGCCATAGTATTAGTTTTAGGATGCGTATTGATTGCATATCTCAGTCTTAAGTTTTACGACGAGCCACTGCGCAAACGACTGAACAACAAATTTTTAAAGAAATAAGAACAGTTCTTAGAAAGATTATTTCAGAATACAACTGAATCTTTATGAAACTAAAAAAACCGAAGAGATACTCTTCGGTTTTTTTATTAATCGCTCCCTTCCCGCTTTTACTTTAGCGTTGCACTAATCATTACAGGGAAATGATCTGATGGAAAATGACCATTTTGAAAATCATTTAAGACACCATATTTATTTACTATAACACCATCATTCACCCAGATATAGTCGATTCTTCCAACCATCTTAGAGTTCATATCAAAAGAATTGAAAGTACCTTGAGTTCCGTAAGGCGGTTGTTTTGTGACAGTATAAGAATCCTTCATCATTTTGTCATCACGAATAATACGAATAGGCTCATCATCGGGAGTAGCATTAAAGTCGCCCGTAGAAAACACCGGGCTTTTTCCAGCGATCTTTCTTATGTTAGCCAACAGTAGCAGCGATGAATTTCTCCGAGCCTCTTTTCCCTGATGATCAAAATGCGCATTAAAGAAAAAGAAAGTCTTTCCGGTTTGCATATCCTTAAATTTTGCCCAAGAACAAATACGGTTACAGCATGTTGCGTCCCATCCTTTGCTTGGCACATTGGGAGTTTCCGAAAACCAGAAATTCCCCTTGTCGAGAACTTTAAATTTGTCCTTTTTGTAGATGATAGCAGAGTGTTCACCCGCTGTTTTTCCATCTTCCCGTCCTACTCCCACATAATCATATTCTTTCAATTCAAGAATATCATTTATTTGATGATAAAACCCCTCTTGAATGCCAAAGACATCAAAATCATGGAATCGGATTAATCCCTTTACCATTTCTTTGCGATGGCTCCATGAATCCAGTTTATCAACAGGTGTATCCATTCGGATGTTAAATGTAGCAATATTAAGAGATTGCGTTGTTTTTTTGTTCTGCGCAAAACCAAAAGCAGAACATAGACTTAGAAATAAAATTGAAGATAGTATTCTTTTCATGTTCATGTATTTTTTTATTGCCCCAAAGATAGTAAAAACCTGTGAAAAGATATTTGAAACCCCTAAAATACATCACTTAGCAAGAGGTCTATAAGAAAATTTGGAAAGTACAGTCATAAAATCTTAACTTTGCTTTCGCGGTACCCAAGATTACCGTTGACAGATATGACATACATCTTTTTGATTGCTGCCTTTAATGCATTTTTCTTTTCCGTATTAATGATGCAGAAAAAGAAACAATTGCATGACAAGATATTGATTTTGTGGTTAGTCTATTTAGGACTAACCATAGGAATATACGGTCTTTTTGCCAAGATATTATTCACTGATTTTCCCATACTTTCAGTCAGTTTCATATCCCTGTTAATGCTTCATGGACCCTTTTTATACCTATATGTATCCTCATTAATTAACGAAGGCAATAAATTCAACAAGCAAGATTTATTCCATTTTGCCCCATTTATAATATTCAACCTGTATCTATTGATAAGTCTTTTATTCCCCGGCGAGTCGTCGAGGATCACATTAAATCATATAGAATCAGGTCATCACACCCCATTCTTATTCAATATCTTTTTGATTTTGACCGTACTTTCGGGTCCTGTGTATATTTTTTTCACCATCCGTTTATTCAGGAAACTAGACATCAACATCTTCAATAATTTTTCAAGCATAGAGAACGTCAAACTCAACTGGTTGCGCAATCTTGTCTATTCATTTGGAATAATTTGGACAGCATTGATGATAACCGCCACAATTCACCATGTATTTCATCTGTTTTCATGGTCCTTTTGTACCGACGGCATGTTTTTATGCTTATCAGTATTTATAATACTCATAGGATTTTTTGGTTTGAAGCAACAGCAGATATTTGTTCATGATGACGATCAAAAGATTGAGTACATAACCGAGAATAAGACCAAATATGCAGGAGTATCAATAAAAGAGACCGATGCCGACCGTTACGAGCAAGAATTAAAAGAATACATGGCAAACGAAAAGCCATATTTAGATTCCAGTTTAACACTATCAGATCTGTCAACAAAACTTAATTTACCCGCCTATCAGCTTTCGCGAGTCATCAATGAAAAATTAAGATTAAACTTTTTTGATTTTGTTAATCAATATCGAGTAGAAGAAGTCAAATCCAAGATTGCCGATCCATCAAATGACAACTTATCGTTGTTAGGAATAGCCTTTGATAGTGGATTCAATACCAAGTCGGCCTTCAACCGAGTATTCAAAAAAATGACAGAGCAGACCCCCAGCGAGTATAAGAAGCAATTGAAAAGATAATCAGCCAATTACCCCACCCTGCAAGGTCCTATTTTAGAAAGTAGGACTTCTTTTTATACTGTAAAAGGGTCCCAACTTATAAAGTAGGTCGACCTGAGTTTTATATAACCTTACTTTTGTTACATCAATTTTAATTCAACAAATTAATAACAAATAAAATTATGAAGACAAAAGACATCTATTTAGAAACAAGTAAACCTAACAAAAGCAAGAACAGTTTATTAGCAATATTCACTATTGCCCTTGTATCATTTTTTATGTTTGTGAACATTCAAACCACATCAGCCCATTGCGATTCATACGACGGTCCCGTTATTCAAGATGCAGAACAAGCATTAGCAACCAACAATGTAGATTTAGTTTACAAATGGATCAGCGCCGAACAGGTAAAAGAAGCAACCGACTTATTCAAAAAGACTTACAATCTAAAAAATAGCGATAAAGAAGTATATGAGATTGTAAAGACCCATTTTTTTGAAACACTTGTAAGATTACATCGTGAAACAGAAGGAGCTCCATATACAGGATTGAAGCCCGCCGGCAGCACAAAGCCCATCATTTACCTGAGCGATAAAGCTATTAAAGATAATGATGTTGACGAATTATTAGGCAAATTAAACAACCACATTGCATCCGTAGTGAAAGAGAAATATAATAAAGTAGCAGCTTTGAATAAAACAAAAAATGAATCAGCCGAAAAAGGTCGTGAATTTGTATCAGCCTATGTTGATTATACCCACACTTTGGAAGCAATAGAAAATATTTTGGTACACCAAGGAGGCGAACAAGGAGCAGAAAAAGCTTCAGGGCATAATCATTAAATATTTTTATGTTAATAATACACAGAGACTTGAGGTTCACAAGAGAGTTCCTGTTAATTATTTAAAATAGAATTCATTTAAATAAAAAAGCTGCAACATTTTTCAATATAGATATTATATTTGTTATTCTATAATCCGTAATTGATGTCATCAATTCATGGAAGATAACAAATTAATCACCTCTTAATATATTTAATTATGACAGAAACAATGTTTTGTTATCAGTGTCAGGAAACTTCAAAGAATACCGGCTGTATAATTAAAGGAGTATGCGGAAAAGATTCCATCACTTCGAACTATCAAGATATCCTCATTTACAAACTTAAGAATCTGAGTGATATCACAAAGCAATGCAAGAGCCATAAAATGGAAGTAAATATTTCAGAGATTGGCAGATATATAATTGATAATCTTTTCTCAACAATTACAAATGCCAACTTTGATCCTCAAGATATTGAGCGTCGAATAGCTGTAACAGATAAAAGAATCTCCGCGATGGTTAAAGAGGCCAAAGAAAACGGGATAAATTTAACCATTCCAACAGTTTCCGAGCCAATTAAACCAATTCTCACTGAAGAATATAATGTTTTGGGAATTGGTATCATGAGCGAATCAGATGAAGACAAACGCTCATTGAAAGAACTCACCACTTATGGTTTGAAAGGATTGGCAGCCTATGGCGAGCATGCCGCCCATTTGGGATATGAAGATGAAGACATCTATTCATTTGTGATTGACACACTTGCCGTTTTGAAAACCGAAGACAGAAGTGTAGAAGAGTTAGTCGCTCTTGTTCTGAAAACAGGTGAATATGGAGTTAAAACCATGGCCCTTTTGGACAAAGCCCACAATGAGACATATGGCAGTCCCGAGGCAACAGTAGTTAATATTGGCGTACGAAACAATCCAGGTATCCTTATATCCGGTCACGATTTGAAAGATATGGAAACCCTATTGGAGCAAACAAAAGGAACAGGTGTAGATGTTTACACACACAGTGAAATGCTTCCAGCCAATTATTATCCCAAGTTCAAGAAATACGACCATTTTGTTGGCAATTATGGTAATTCGTGGTGGAAGCAAAAAGTCGAGTTTGAGACCTTTAACGGTCCCATTTTATTCACCACCAACTGTATTGTGCCCCCAACAAAACGCGCCACTTATGCAGACAAGGTATTTACCACCAATGCGACCGGATATCCAGGATTTAAACATATTCCTTTTGATGAAAACGGAGATAAGGACTTTTCAGAAATCATTGAATTAGCAAAAACCTGTCAGCCCCCAACAGAAATTGAGAGTGGCACAATTGTAGGCGGTTTTGCTCATCAGCAAGTTTTCTCACTTGCCGACAAAATTGTAGAGAATATGAAGAATGGCAGTCTTCGCAAGTTTGTAGTCATGGGCGGTTGCGATGGACGTTTCTCATCGCGCGACTATTATAAAGATTTTGCTCAGGGATTACCTCAGGATACTGTAATCCTAACAGCCGGCTGTGCAAAATATCGTTATAACAAATTAGGATTAGGAGAAATCAATGGTATTCCGCGTGTATTAGATGCAGGACAATGTAACGACAGTTATTCATTAGCCATAATTGCATTAAAACTAAAAGAGATACTTGGAGCCGAAGACATTAACGACCTTCCAATCGTTTATAATATTGCCTGGTATGAGCAAAAAGCAGTAATTGTCTTTTTAGCCCTGTTAAGTTTAGGAATTAAAAATATTCATCTTGGTCCAACACTCCCGGCATTCTTATCACCAAATGTTGCAAAAGTGATTGTCGACAATTTTGGCGTAAGTCCAATTGGTGAAGTTGAGAAAGACTTAGAAGTACTCGTCGGATAAATTAAACAAATAATTATGATTAAAGATATAAACATTAAAAAGACCACTATTGGCGATATTGTAGCCAATAATTTTTCAACATCGAAAGTATTTTCGTTATATGGTATCGATTTTTGCTGCAATGGCGGTGACACTTTTGAAACCGCAAGTAAAAAGGCAAAAGTAGACCCTTCTGTTGTGCTGGAAGCACTTGTTAAACAAGAAGAAGCTCCTGAAAAAGGCGGAGAGATTCCATTTAATTTATGGCCAAAAGATTTGTTGATTGATTATGTGTTGAAGATTCATCATCGTGGTATTCGTGAGAACGGTCCTGAGATCAGCGGATTATTTAAAAAAGTAATCAATGCACATTCAGCTAATCATCCAGAGTTGTTTGAAATACAAGAACTATTTCTTGACTCATTAGCAGCATTGGAGTCCCATCTACTTAAAGAAGAACACATGCTCTACCCCCATCTTTACAAACTTTTTGAAGCGATCAGGAACAATGAGCCCATAGAGAAATTTCATGGAGGAAGTGTAAGCAACCCTATTAGAGTGATGATGATAGAACATGATGCTGAGGGATCCAGATATCGCGAGATCAGAGAGTTATCTAACAATCTGACTCCCCCTGATGATGCCTGCAACAGCTATAAAATGCTTTATCTGATGTTGGCTGAATTTGAAAAGGATTTGCATGAACATATCCATCTGGAGAATAACATTATTTTCCCTTGGGCTATAGAGATGGAAAGTAAATGATTAATTGAAGTCAATTTGTAGTGAATTGACTTCAACTAAGCATTTTGATGTTCCGGACGTAATAAGTCGTTCACCGTTTTTACCGGATTGAAAGTGCTGATGGGAACTTCCACAAAAATAGTGTTCCAGTCGCTCATTGCGCCATTCCACAGACCAGGAAGTTCAAGAGCTTTCAGTTCGCGTCCGTTTTTAGATTTTTGAGAAATGAATCCTGTGTTTGTATCCACATAATCAGGCAGATTATATTTTTCACCTTTGTAATCTTTCACTCCACACACCAAATCAACAGGATTAAAATGAGATCCGTTCTTGAAAGCATTAACAGCGATTATATCATTTTTATCGATTTGTGAACTTTCAAGAATCTGTAAAGAAGCCGTTCCATCTTCGTTTTTTGTAATAAACGGTCCGCCACCAGGTTCACCAATATTCTTAACCATGCCGCAAACACGAAATGGGCGGTCTAGTTTTGTTTGAAGATAATGAGCCAAAGCTTGATTATCTTTGAAAGAGATACCTGAATGATCGATACATAATTCATTCACTGTGAATGAGAGGATTTCTTTCAAATCTGTTGAGGTAAAATCATCTGATTCAAGTTTTTCCAGATACGTGAAAGCACGTTTTTGTAAAGATACCAATACTCCGGCAAGCAGGCATTTGTAATGTGATTCATTATCTTTAAGTCTGTCAGGAACCACATTATCAATGTTTTTGATGAAGATGACATCAGAATCTATTTCATTGAGATTTTCTATCAGTGCTCCATGTCCTCCGGGTCGGAAAACCAGACTACCATCGATGTCCCTGAAAGGATTGTTCATCATATCGGCTGCAATAGTGTCAGTGCTTGGTTTTTGAATACTGTAACTGACATGATATTCAACACCCAATTTTTGTTCGTACCCCAGTTTGCGTGCAGCAACCAACAATTGGAACATTTCCATATGCTCAGGTGAAACTGTGAAATGGATATTCACATTACCGTTTTTATCTTTTGCATAAAGTGCTCCCTCTGTAAGGTGTTCACCAACCGGTGTGCGTTTACCTTCGGGATAAGAATGAAACGAAAGGAGTCCTTTTGGCAGATTTCCATAATCTAATCCCTTTGAACTGAGCAACATCGTTACCACATCTTTGTATTTCCCTTCAGCAATTAATCCATCTATATTCCTGTTGTACTGATCTTTACATGCAACATCCAATATTCCAAAAAAAGCAAACTTATGTATATTATCAAAGAATGTTTTTTCGAAATCAGATGTTGGTACATCATTTTTTGAATCCAAGAATGCATACAAGTCTTTGAACATTCTGCTTGCGGCACCTGATGCAGGCACAAACTTTGTGATTGCTTTACCAGATTTCACGTAATCAACCCATTCTTTAAGATATTCCTCCTTATCGGCTCCGACAAGTTTTAAAATACCTTTATCTTCTGAAGCAGCGCTTACAATTGAAAGATAGGGGAATCCCTTTTTGAAACGTTTCAATTGTTCATCAATCGTGATTAAATTGATGCCTTTATCTTTAAGTAGTTCTAAATCGGCATTATTAAACATGTCTAATAATATTAAGTTACAATGACTTTATTGTTTCTTCAAAGATACATTGTTTCAATTAAAAAGTAAAATATCTTTTAATTAATAAATAATCTCTGTCAAAATGGCTGATTAATAATTTTGGCACAAGATTTGAAATAAACTCAACGTAAGATATAAAAATAACTATAAAATAGATTATTAACAGATTAAATATATTTAGAAAAATGGGAAAAATAATTGGAATAGACTTAGGAACAACAAACTCCTGTGTTTCCGTAATGGAAGGCAGTGAGCCTGTGGTTATTCCTAATAATGAAGGTAAAAGAACCACTCCTTCTGTTGTGGCTTTTATTGATAATGGTGAACGTAAAGTTGGAGATCCTGCAAAACGTCAGGCTATCACAAATTCTAACAATACTGTTTACTCCATAAAAACTTTCATGGGTGAGACGTATGATCAGGTTCAAAAAGAAATAAACCGAATCCCTTATAAAGTGGTTCGTGGAGATAATAACACACCGCGAGTTGATATTAACGGACATTTGTATTCTCCTCAGGAAATTTCTGCGATTGTACTTCAGAAAATGAAACAAACAGCCGAAGATTATCTGGGACAAGAAGTAAAAGAGGCAGTTATCACTGTTCCTGCTTATTTTAGCGATGCTCAACGTCAGGCTACCAAAGAAGCGGGAGAAATTGCAGGACTTACTGTCCGCAGAATTGTGAACGAACCTACTGCTGCGGCTTTGGCTTACGGACTTGACAAAAAGAATCAAGATTCAAAAATAGCAGTATTCGACCTTGGTGGAGGAACTTTCGACATATCTATCCTTGAATTGGGTGATGGTGTGTTTGAAGTGAAATCTACAAATGGCGATACTCACTTGGGTGGAGATGATTTTGATCATCGAATTATCGACTGGTTGGCTCAGGAATTCCTGAATGAAGAAGGGGTTGACTTACGAAAAGATTCAATGGCATTACAACGTTTAAAAGAAGCAGCCGAAAAAGCTAAGATTGAACTTTCAAGCACAGCTTCTACTGAAATCAACCTGCCTTACATTATGCCGGTAAACGGTATTCCAAAGCATTTGGTTAAAACGCTTACACGTGCTAAATTCGAACAGTTGATTGACGATTTACTTCAAAAATGTGTGAATCCTTGTCAAACAGCAATGAAAGATGCCGGTTTTAACAATTCGGATATCGACGAAGTGATTTTGGTTGGTGGTTCTACCCGTATTCCTGCTGTTCAATCTATGGTTGAAAGACTTTTCGGTAAAACTCCAAGTAAAGGTGTGAATCCTGACGAAGTAGTTGCTATTGGTGCCGCAATCCAGGGTGCAGTGCTAACTGGTGAAGTAAAAGATGTTTTATTGCTTGATGTTACTCCTCTTTCTTTGGGTATTGAAACCATGGGAGGCGTAATGACCAGACTGATAGACTCTAACACAACTATTCCTACCCGCAAGAGTGAAGTTTTTTCAACGGCAAGTGACAATCAGCCATCAGTACAAATCAATGTATTGCAAGGTGAACGTTCTTTGGCACGCGATAACAAGCAAATTGGTGTGTTCAACTTGGATGGTATTCCACCAGCACAACGTGGTGTTCCTCAGATCGAAGTTACATTTGATATTGATGCTAACGGAATCTTGAATGTTTCGGCTAAAGATAAAACAACCGGAAAAGAACAACGTATCCGCATTGAAGCTTCTTCAGGTTTGAGCGATGATGAAATCAGGAGAATGAAAGATGAAGCTGCTGCAAATGCAGAGAATGACAAGAAGGAAAAGGAACGCATTGACAAGCTCAATCAGGCAGATTCAATGATATTCCAGACAGAGAAACAGTTGAAAGAACTTGGCGACAAGATTCCAACTGACAAAAAAGCTCCTATTGAAACAGCATTAAACAAGTTGAAAGAAGCGCACAAATCTCAGAATCTGAATGATATAGATACTGCTACAAACGAATTGAACACTGCTTTCCAGGCTGCAAGTCAGGATATGTACAATGCAACAAACGCTGCAGGTGCTCAACAACAACAAGCAAATCCTAATCAGGGAAATGAGCAATCGCAACAAGGAGATAACTCCAACAAAGGAGATAATGTAACTGATGTTGATTTTGAAGAAGTGAAGTAATCCTTCTCAATTAGTTTTATAGGTTATCAAAATATGATTAAAAGGAGCAGTTCTTTTGGAACAGCTCCTTTTCTGTTTTTTCTATCCCTCCAATCTTTGTAAAAAACGTTAAAGCAATATAAAGAATTCGAAATCAGAAACAATTAATATAAGAAAAGTATATTTTTGCATCCGATTAGTTGTTTATGCAACTAAAAGAAGATTATGGTAAAAGTTACAGAACGCGAAATATTCGACATTCTTTCAGGAAAGATTTCGAGAGCTATCAATCGCACCGTATTGAAAGCATTTTCCCAGGAAGGAATCGATATAACGACCGAGCAATGGACGATATTGTCATGCTTATGGAACAAAGATAAGATTATACAACAAGAAATCTGCGATCTTACTCAAAAAGACAAACCCAGTGTAACGAGGCTGATCGACAATCTTGAAAAAAAGGATCTTGTCAGACGCGTATTGGACCCGTCAGACCGGCGCAACAACCTCATCCATCTCACATCCAGGGGAATATCTTTAAAACAAAAAACAACTGAAGTGGTGAACGGTATTGTGAACCACGCACTGAAAGATATATCAGACGACGAGCTTATTAGTGCTAAAGATGTTCTATTACGAATCATGTATAATTTAAACTTATATTAGACTTATTTTTAGGTTATTAATCATATAATTAACATTACACTTACGCAAATAGTTGTTTAACTAACTATATAGGTTATGAAGAAAATATTATTTATTGCTTGTTTATTCTCTTGTCTCCCATACCTGCAAGCGCAAAAGCGGGTAGATTTGGAAGAATGTCGGCAATTGGCGCTGGAAAACAATAAGAGTTTAAAAATAGCCGAAGAGAATGTGCGTGCGGCCAAATCATTATCAAAAGCTGCATTCGCTGAATTCTTCCCAAACATATCGGCTTATGGAAACTATCAATATAATCAAAAAAACATCTCCTTGTTGGGCGAAGATGCCCATTTACCGGTAGGTGTTTTAGATGCAAACGGTAATTTCGGTACAGGAATCACTTCCACTTCCCGCCCTACCCCCAATGCCGATGGTACATTCACTTTTGAAGACTCAGCCATCAATAACAAGTTTTTGTTGGTCGACGGAAAACCTGTTCCACTGGATGCACAAGATAAACCATTCGACCCTGCCAAGAATCCCGAGAACCTACTGTGGAAAAATCATGCAATTCTTCCAAAAGATGCGATGGAGTTCGATATGCATAATATTTTTGTAGGAGGCATCAGTTTTGTACAACCGGTCTTTATGGGAGGTAAAATCATCCAACTTCAAAATATCGCGAAATCTAATCAGACAATAGCAGAAGTGCGGGTTCAGGAGAAAACCGAAGATCTGCTAGTCAATGTCGATGAAGCCTATTGGCGTGTGGTATCTTTGAAGAATAAAGTGCAGTTGGCCAAAGAATACCGCAATCTAGTTGCTGAACTCGATAAGAATATGCAGGCTCTTCAGGAAGAGGGGTTAGCTACCAAAGCAGATGCATTTAAAATAAAAGTCAAGTTGAACGAAGCAGATGTTTCGCTGACTAAAGCCGAGAATGGGTTGAACCTCTCACAAATGGCACTTAATCAATTATGCGGGTTACCGTTGGAAGAGCGGATCGAATTGAAAGATGCTGATTTGAAGGAAAGTACAGAATTACAGCCCTCGGTTTCTATCGAACAGGCTTGGGCAAATCGTCCGGAGATCAAAATGTTGACTCAGGCGGAAAGCATAGCTGATGCGAACAGTAAGATTATGTCCTCACGTTTTATGCCGACCATCGCCCTCACCGGTGGTTATGTCACCACTAATCCGAATGTATTCAACGGATACCAGAAAAAATTCAATGGCATGTTTACCGTCGGTGTAACTGCTATCGTTCCTTTGTTTCATTTCGGCGAAAAGATCCAAACACTCAATGCAGCACGTTCTCAAGCTGTAATAGCAAAATTCGAACTGGAAGAAGCCAAAGAAAAAATAGAACTTCAAATACATCAAAACCGTTATCGGATCAACGAAAGCTTAAAAAAGCAGGAAATGACCCGCAAGAATGTGGAAAATGCTAAAGAGAATCTTTCTTATGCACAAGAAAGTTTTGATGCGGGTGTGATAACCTCAACGGACTTATTGATGGCACAAACAGCGTGGTTATCAGCCGAATCGGAATACCTCGACGCTACTATCGATGTAAAATTAAATGACTTGTACTTGAAGAAATCGACGGGAAATCTTTATTGAATGAGAAATTGGTAATTTATATAATATATACTGAAATGGAAAAAGAAAAGACAGAAAACATACGCAATTTGAGGATTACATTGGTCGGACTCATCGCTTTAGTAGTCATCCTTTTTATTATTGGAATGATCATTTATAAACCGGAACCGTTTGTTATTCAAGGGTCTGCCGAGGCCAACGAGGTACGTGTCTCGGGAAAAGTTGCAGGGCGTATTCAGAAGTTCCTGGCAGAAGAGGGGCAACGTGTTGAGCGGGGAGACACACTGGTGTTCATTGACAGTCCTGAAATCTATGCAAAACTTGCGCAAGCCACCGCAGCACAAAACGCAGCAAAGGCACAAGACCGCAAAGCACAAAAAGGTGCCCGTAGCGAAGTGATCCAAGGTGCTTATGAAATGTGGCAAAAAGCCGAAGTGGGTGTCGATATCGCCAAGAAGTCGTACGACCGCGTACAACATCTTTTCGAAAAGGGAGTAGTCACAGCTCAAAAACGAGATGAAGCCGAAGCACAGTATCAGGCAGCAGTTGCACAATCCGCAGCAGCCAAATCGCAATACGAAATGGCCAAAAACGGTGCCGAAGTAGAAGACAAAGCAGCATCACTGGCAATGGTGGACCGCGCACAAGGAGCCGTACAAGAAGTAGAAGCATATCTGAAAGAAATAACCCTTGTAGCTCCTATTTCGGGAGAAGTGTCGGAAATATTTCCCAAACAGGGAGAATTAATCGGAACAGGAGCACCTATTATGAATATTGTTGTTCTGGATGATATCTGGTTTACTTTCAATGTACGTGAAGATTTACTCAACAACATGAAGCAAGGAGCTGTTATTACTGTAAAGATTCCGGCTTTAAATAATCAGGAAGCAAAATTAAAAATCACCTACATAAAGGCAATGGCATCATTTGCTACATGGAAGGCCACGAAAACAACCGGAGATTTTGACCTGAAAACATTTGAGGTCCGTGCCAAACCAGCAGAAACCATTAAAGACCTTCGTCCCGGTATGACGGCACTGGTCATAGAAAAATAACTCTCTTTTCACTTTAAGATAGATGTCAAAATCAATAATACAACAGACAAAGGATGTTGCTCGCAGGGAGTGGAAACGGATGCTATTGCATCCCGTCTATCTGCTCACTTCAGTAATCGCAATGTCTTTCTGCTACCTGTTCTTCCTGACGTTGATGTCGGAAGGGTTGCCAAAACAGCTTCCAATCGGAATAGTCGATGGTGACAATTCATCGTTATCACGCACCCTGGAACGGAATATAAATGCATCTCCCCAAGTCGAAATCGTTGCCAAGTATGCTTCATTTACCGAAGCCCGCAAAGATATGCAGAAGGGACGTATTTACGCCATCGTCGATATTGCTCCAGGCTTTCACGCCGACCTGCTGGCCAACCGGCAACCGTCCATCGCCTATTATGTTAATGATGTCTATCTAGTAGCCGGATCACTTTCTTATAAGGACCTGACCTATATCAGCGAGTTGATGTCGGGTTTTATCCTGCAACAATCGTTGCAAGCAAAGGGGATCACGGGCGAAGAGAATCTGATGCCTTTATTACAACCTATTACTATGGATACGCATCTGATAGGAAATCCGTATACCAATTACAGCGTATATCTGTCTAATGTATTGCTGCCCGGCGTGTTGCAACTGCTGATCATCATGTTCACCATTTATGCCATAGGTGTAGAAATGAAACAAAAAACCACACGTGAATGGCTTTCTACAGGTAATGAATCGATACTCTCAGCTCTTACAGGGAAGATACTTCCCCACAGCGTTCTCTTCACATTATTGGGGCTGATAGGATTATTCCTGCAATATGAGGTGATGGGATTTCCCATGAACGGTAGTATTGCATTGATGTCGCTGGCAATGTTTCTATTTGTGATAGCACATCAAGCCATCGGCATTTTCATCATTGGTCTGTTCCAGCGATTGCGGGATTCCATCAGTGTAGGGGTATTTTACGGGCTATTGAGCTTTACCTTTTCTGGTTTCACCTTTCCGATAGAGGCCATGCCCCGGGGAGCGCAAATTTTCGCATGGTTTTTTCCCATTCGCTACTATTTCAAGATATATGTAAATGAAGCGCTGAATGGTGCGGATATACGCTACTCATTGATATATTTTGCTGTGATGTTTGCGTTTTTGCTATTACCATTCCTTGTGTATACCCGGTTAAGAAACACCATTATGGAACATGACAAAGAAGAAATTAAAAACTGTAGATTAAATGAACAATTCCAGTAAACCCAAATTCTTTTTCCGGCTTTTACATGAGTTAAGACGGGTTATCTATATTATGCTGGATGAATACCGGATCATATTGAAAGATTCGGGACTGGCAGTCATTTTTCTTGGAGCGACACTTATCTATCCCATCCTCTACTCCTCCATATATCGTAACGAGACAATACGCGATATGCCTATTGCTGTGATTGATGAATCACAAAGCGCCCGATCCCGCGAGTTGGCAAGACGATTAGATGCAACTCCAGATCTAAACGTCGCCTATCAGTTTAACAACCTTGAGGAGGCAAAAGAATCGTTCTACAAGCAAAAGATACATGGCGTTGTCTACATCCCGAAAGAATTTAGTCAGAAGATCAATCGCAATGAACAGGCCACCGTATCGCTCTATTGCGACATGAGTAGTTTTATGTACTACCGCACGATGACTCTGGGTGCCAATTTAGGTATACTCGAATCAGGAAAAGATATCAAAATAGAACGGATGAATGCAGTTGGAATTACAGGTCGGTCAGCCGAAATCTCGGTGGCACCTTTCCGTTATGAAAAGAATATCCTGTTCAACGAACCGATGGGATTTGCCAGTTTCTTACTCCCGGTAGTACTTGTCATGATCATTCAACAAACGCTCTTTTTCGGGATAACCATGCTGACCGGAACGTTGCGTGAGGAAAAACTGGCCTCAATAGATCCTAAGATGCGTCAAAAGGACAAGTTCTTCCCCACTATTTTCGGTAAAGCATTGTGCTATTTCAGCATGTATATTGTGATCTGTTCTTATATATTACTGGCCGTACCGCGAATTTTCCAACTGCCCCACATAGGCAATCCGTTGGATATAATTCGGTTCTTCACTCCATTCCTTCTGGCTGTTATTTTCTTTTCAATGTTGATATCGGTATTCATCCGTAATCGGGAGACTGCCATTATTATTTTCCCGTTTATTTCGATCGTATTACTCTTTTTGAGCGGATTCTCATGGCCGGAATCCAATATGCCGTGGTTTTGGAGATCATTAGGGATGATTTTCCCAAGTACATTCGGTATCCAGGGATATCTAAAGATCAATTCAATGGGAGCCGGACTGGAGCAGGTTAAATTTGAACACATCGCTTTGTGGTTCCAGACAGCAGTATACTTCCTGGCAACGGTTTTTGCCTATCGCATACAAATGCGAACCGCCGCTAAATGATTGGTCAAAGCCTCATAAGTTCAAAGCTTACGAACGAAGAATTACGAAGAGTCACAAAAAGTTATCTTTAAAACAACAGGTTAATGGCTTCATAAACAAATAATCCGGAAAGGAGTCCTGCACCATAAACTATCAGAACGAGTCTCCCGTATTTTCTGTTCTTAAACGATTCTTTTCCTGCCATGATGCAGGTATAAGAAAAAGTTCCTGCTATAAGCAGATAGAAAATACCAAAAAGGAAATCGTTAACATCATAAATACCGGAGGTCGATAATATTACAAGCACAATAAAGATAACTGCAGCAATTAAAAACGGCCAACTAATTTTAAATTGTTCTTTAAGCTTCATTTTGTAAGTGTTTTTTCAGATTCTTCTTTTTCTTTTATCTTGTACTTATTTTGGGCGTTTTTGTACTCATCAATTATAACTTGTATAGAAGAAGTTGTCGTATCCAGAAAATTATTTACATCTTTGACATCATTTGCCAGCATGTCATAAAACTCTTCGTTCATTCCATTCTCAGTCCATTCTTGTTTATTGATTGTCAAACAAAACCGGTCATTTTCGATAATACAACGTTCGTATAATATCTTTTCGATTTTTTGTGTCAAAGCGTTTTCTTCATCTGTGCGTAAACTATCTGGTGTAATCAACAACCTTCTCAAGTTTTGTACTGCCTCTGATTCGGGGAGTGGTGACGACTCTTC
>Ga0265294_10000846_pt1 | contig 41313 bp, 50 predicted proteins | sample MunlanPumphouse3_FD_192504 | JGI IMG/M metagenome (GOLD analysis project Ga0265294, IMG submission 192504) | Groundwater microbial communities from a municipal landfill in Southern Ontario, Canada - Pumphouse #3 | ecosystem: Environmental > Aquatic > Deep subsurface > Groundwater | place... | reverse complement strand
AATATATTGCATATTTAAAAAAATATTCATATTTGAAACACGACCGACCTCATCGATGTACCGTGACCCGTCCCTGGGTCAGAGTGCATCGCTGTATCAAGATGCCATTGGAAAGATGTAAATCGGCAGACCCGTATTGACGGACGTGGACACCGTACGCGCCGCCAGATACCCTTTCCTGAGAGACTCGTCCAAACTGGCGGAGGACAACGGAGCCGACGTAGAATCGCTTGTGTCCTCCGAATCGTACGCACAGGCAAGGTCTAGAGGAATGGAACGGGTCCTGGACGCCCTGGAGAACAGCGAAGTCTCTTACAGGCCTCTCATGAGCGACTTCGACCGCCTCATGGAGATCATGTCCTACCCCTATTCCAGGATCATAGTCTCGTGCATAAACGACCGGTTTTTGACGAAACGTTACGCCCTTGCCGAGTCCGTGAGGATGAACAGGCTGCTGGGTTCCGACGAAAATAAGACAGTAGCGTTCGTCGCCAACGAACTGGGCGTCAACGCTTCGGCGGACGGGAACGGCCTGAGGATGCACTTCGGCGACTATCTGCGGTTCTCCACCAGAATAAAAAGTCCCGAATGGAAGCTCATCAACACCGAGGTCCACGACGGCTACGTCATTCTGGCCAAAGAGAAGTTCGACCGGGTGTTGCAGAACGCCCTGCAGGACCGCATAGAGTCGGAGCTTCCTCTCCCTGTGCCGGAAAGGTTCGTTTCATCTATGAGGCCGGACATCGACCATATCTCGGTCGTCCTATCGGAAACTAAGAACCGGTACAGCCCCACCGGCGGAGGGCCTGTGGATCTTGACTTCATGCCTCCGTGCATGAAGTCCATCCTTTCGCAGGCGCATAACGGTATGAACCTGCCCCACAGCGCCAGGTTCGCCCTCGTCTCGTTCCTTCACGCCCTGGGCATGGACTCGACGCAGATATTGGCCCTTTTCGCCCAGTCTCCGGACTTCGACGAATCCAAGTCGTCCTATCAGATAAGGCACATAACCGGCGAGCTGTCCGGGACGGAGGGATATACTCCTCCGGAATGCTCCACCATGAAGACCAACGGCATATGCTTCAACGACGACAACCTGTGCAGGAGCGAGCACATGAACCATCCTCTGACGTACTATCGCGTCAAGTCCGGAACTTCGCGCAGACAGGAATGATTCGGAATACGTTCAGTCCTTTCCGTCCTCTCTGTTCATCGCTCTCCATGTGATGACCGCCCTCTGTATAGCAGTGGCGTTGCCCAATATCGCGAAGTACAGTACCATGACCTCCATCCATGTTATCGAGAACGTGCCTATCTGTATCGCTCCGTATCCTACGTAAAGCATTACGAACTGTATTATCGGGAAAAGCGTCGAAAGTACGACGCGGTCCGCACGTCCCAGCAGTCCCGAGTAAAGACGCGGGGCGCCGACGGCCTGGGCCTGCGTCCCCATGTACGAGGTCAGAAGCACGCCGACTAGTGCCAGCAGTCCGAGGTACGGGTTGCACCATCCGCTTACGGCGACACCGCCGATCATGAGCACGTCGGCATATCGGTCAAAAACGTGGTCCAGATAGTCTCCGCGTCTGGAGGCTTTGCCGGCAAGCTTGGCGACCTTGCCGTCCAATGCGTCGAAATAGCCGGAAACTATCACCACCAAAGCGCCCAGCAGGAGCAGGTATTCATAGTGCCAGCTGTAGTAAAGCACTATTCCTGCCGCTAGCGCAAGAATGAGCCCCGCCCAAGAAATATAGTTGGGGTTTACCTTTATCAGCTTTTTAGCCACCGGCGTCAGCGCGAAATCGACCTTGTCCCTCTGTCCGTCTAGAACCATCTTTCCATACCTCCTGTCCAATCGGTTTTCCCCGGAAGATACGGCTCGACCTTCCCGTCGGATATCTCCAGCACCGAGTCTGCGAGCTCTCCCGATGTGCGGGAAGTGCTGTCGAGTTCATAAACGGGTATGTCCGAAGAGTCTGCTTCGCATAATATAACATCAAGGATCTCCGCCTGTACGTTCTCTTTGACCTTTTCTTCCCCGTAACCTCTCTCCGCGAGCCTCGCGGCCAGCACGTCCGGGTCGCATCTGATCACGATCACCGCCGAACAGGTGAGGAAGTGGGAGAGATGCCCCTCCGCGTAGTAGGTCTCCGGCAATACTGAGAATTCTTCCAGCGCCGCGTCCAGTTCCTCCGTCTCGACGTCGTATGTGCCCATCTCCCCGTCGTACTCGCCCAGAAGCCCGTTCTCCCGGATGAAATCGCTAAGGAATATCACGTTCATTTTGCGAAGTGCCAGCTCCTTCCCGAGCTCCGTCTTCCCCGTTCCGGGGGTCCCCGTTATTGCTATTATCATCTCATGCCTTCGGAAGATAGTTCTTTGCTCTCTCCAGCGCCTGCTCCCATGTCGGTATATTCGACATCGCGCCCTTCTTCTCCACCGTGAACGAAGCGACGGCGGAGCCCATCACCAGAGAGTCCCTGATGCTCATGCCGTGGTACAGCCCTGCGTAGAATCCCGCTCTGTACGAATCCCCCGCGCCGGTGGCGTCGGCCTCCTTGCCGCCTTTCACCAGAGGCACGTTGAACTCTTGGCCGTCGTGATATGCCGTGCTTCCCTCCCTCCCCTTGGTGCAAACGGTCAGTTCCTTGCCGGTATCGCCTATGGAATCGATCCCCAGGTGCCTGATCACCGAGTCGGCCTCGTACCTGTTGCAGAAAAGATAGTCCGCATAGTTCATGGCCTCCGGGAGATTGACGGAGTTCCAGAGACGATGTACTTCCTGGGCCGGGTCGATGGCTATCTTCATCCCCGCGCTGTGCACGGCCTTCATTATCGAGATATAGTACTGCGGCTCGCCCGTGCAGAAGTGGACGTATTTCGACTGGGACGCCATCTTCGTCATCCTGACGCCTATCTGGGCGGCGTAGCCCTGGGGGCCCTGGAAGAACAGGACCTTCTGGTCCAGGTTGGAGTCGTTGACCACTATGGCCGTGGACGTCTCCCATCCCTCGACGGTGATGAACTCGTCCATTATGACCCCCGAGTCCTCGATGAATTTACGGTACTCGGCCGGCAGGTCCTTGCCCACGAGGGTGCACAGGGCGGTCGGCACGCCCAGCTTCGCCGCCGTTACGGCTATGTTCGTTCCGGTGCCGCCCAGAAACGTCTTCTTGGACGTTATGTCGACGGTGGTGTTCAGCTTTGGGAAGTCCTCCACCGTCATTATGCTGTCCACCGTGACGTGGCCGTAGACGGTGAGGAACGGTTTCATTGGGTGCCTGCCTCCCATCCGCCCAGATATGATATCTGGTCGTCGGTGAGCTTATCTATCTTCACTCCCATGGATTTTAGCTTCGTCTCCGCGATGATCTTGTCGATCTTGTATGGCACGGAGTACACGCGGTCGTCCATCATCCCATGGTTCTCGACCAGGTGCTCGATGCTGAGCGCCTGTACGGCGAAGCTCATGTCCATGATCTCTGCGGGGTGTCCCTGTCCGGCGGCCAGGTTCATGAGCCTTCCTTCGGATATCAGGTACAGACGGCGGCCGTCCGCCATGACGTACTCTTCGATATGCTCCCTGACCCTCTCCTTTGAGACCGCCATCTTTTCCAGGTCGGCCTTGTTGATCTCGTTGTCGAAATGACCCACGTTGCCCATTACGCAGCCGTCCTTCATGTTCTTGAAGTCCTTCTCGCTAAGGATGCCGTTGCATCCGGTGACCGTCATCACTATGTCGGCCGTCTTCACGGCGTCCGCCATCCTCTTCACCTCGAAGCCGTCCATCTTGGCCTCGATGGCCTTTATCGGGTCCACTTCGGTGACGGTGACCAGGGCGCCCATGCCCTTGGCCCTCATCGCCACGCCTTTACCGCACCATCCGTAGCCGGCGACCACGAGGTTCTTGCCGGCGACTATCAGGTTGGTGGCCACCATCCATCCCTCGAAGGCCGACTGTCCGGTACCGTAGCGGTTGTCGAAAAGGAACTTCATCTTTGCATCGTTGACCGCTATGACGGGGAACTCCAGCTTGCCCTCCTTCTCCATCGCCCTGACACGAAGTACACCGGTGGTCGTCTCCTCGTTGGCCCCCTTCACGTTCCTCAGAACGTCCCTGCGGGTCGTGTGGAGCATCGCTATCAGATCGGCGCCGTCGTCGATGACGTAGTCGGGGCCCATGTTAAGCACGCTGTTCAGGTTGGTGCAGTATTCGTTGTACGTCTCCCCTTTCCTCGCATATACGTTCAGACCGTATTCTTCCTTGAGCGCCATCGCCACCGAGTTGTCCGTCGAAAGAGGGTTGCAGCTTGCCAGCCTTATATCCGCCCCGGCTTCCGCCAGCGATATAGCCAGTATGCCTGTTTTCGCCTCGGTGTGGAGGGCCATTCCAATCTTGAGGCCCTTCAGGGGCCGCTCGTCCGCAAAGCGCTTCCTCAGCGCTTTCATCACCGGCATGTGGTCCTCTGCCCAGTGGAGTTTCAATATACCTTGCTTGATCTCGTCCATTTCACTCGCCTTCCTCAAATTCTTCCATCAGCGCGCCGCATATCGAAAGTACCGTTTCCCTGCGTACCGCGCGATTATCGTAATCTCTTTTTATTTCTGCGATCTGGCTCTTTTGTCCTTTGAGCTCTGCCGCAAACCCTCTCATGTTCTCCAGTGCCCTGTTCATCTCGTCGGATATGGAGACGGTCGCCGTTTTCGACGTCCGCGACAGCGGGTTCAAATCTATGGATATGACGGTCTTGCCCATGGCCGCCAGGGCCTCTGCCCTGTCGCCGTCCTCTATGGGCACCAGTATGACGTCGCTGTCGAATATCCCCTCCCTGGTGCAGAGTGCGCGGTCGGACGTCAGGCCGGGGATCCTTGCGTCGGGGCCCCGTCCCAGAACCATCTCGGCGCCTTCCGACTCCATGTAGCCGATGATCAGGTCCATCCTCTCTTCGGTCCTGTGGAAGATGTTGACCTCTATCTTTGCGCCAACCTCTTCGGCTAGGGCGATCAGTTCTTTCGCACCAAGGGCCGCCGCGTTCCCGTTCACGCACACTATAGGGTTCGAAGCGCTCAGCAGAAATGCGGCCGCGGCCTTCTCGGCCTTGAGCGCTGGCACTGTGGACCTCTCGCCCATCAGATAATCGAAGGCCTCTCCCCTCCCATGGGATATTAGGCCTGTGGGGCTCACGATGCCGCGTGCGACCATGTCCGCCAGCTTCTCGCGGGTCATAAGCGACCTGTATCTGGGATGGTCTTTGGGAACCGTCATGGACGAACAACTGCAATCAGTGATTTAATGACTATCGTTAAGTATTTTCTTCGAATAACGGGAGTTCATGCCTGATGTGCGCATCGTGCTCGTGGGACCGAAGTTCGAGGGAAACGTAGGTGCAATAGCCAGATTGATGGCCAACTTCGATTTCGAAGACCTCTGCTTGGTCAATCCGTGCGAGATCGGCGATGATGCGTACAGGCGGGCCAAACATGGCTCCCATATCCTGGAGGGCGCCAAGACCTTCGGTTCGCTGAGGGAGGCCCTGGACGGATGCTTCCTGGTGGCGGGGACCAGCGGCACCATAACCAAAGGGGCGGCGAACTACGGCCGCATACCTATGCCTCCGGAGAAATTCGCCGAAAGCGTGAAGGATTACGGGGAGAAGATAGCCCTTGTTCTGGGAAGGGAGGACATAGGCCTGTTCCAGGAAGAGCTGGACCGCTGCGACGTGTTCGTGAACATACCTTCCAGCGAGACGTATCCGACCCTGAACCTTTCCCACGCCGCCGGCATAATATTGTACGAGCTCTTCGGGACGTGCCACACGACGCCGAGCCCCGAGCCCGCCGACATACGCGAGAAGGAACTGATGTTCCGGTTCTTCGAGGACCTGCTGGACTCGATAGATTATCCAGAGGTGAGAAGGGAACGCACCGCCCTGATGTTCAGGAAGATGATGGGACGTTCCATTCCGACCAAATACGAATACAACACGATAATGGGCGTTTTCGGAGATGCGGCCAAGGGCCTCAGGGACGGAAAGGGACGGGAATAAAGACCATCGTCCCCTGACGGCCGCTCTCCACTATCTCGGGCATGATGCCCGTCATGGAACATACTTCGTCGGAGACCGCTTCCCTCGCACGGTAAGTGACGCTGTCGGCGTGTATCACGGCCTTTCCGTAGGCCGGGTCCGTGCCCGATAGGGGATTCCTCAGGGCCTCCGGCACATTCTCGTCCGGCGCTCCTCCGCGCAACTGCGTGACCGTGTATGCCTTCTCGGTGAAGATGCTGAAGAAGGGCCCTTCCATGATTTCGGCGATACGGCAGATCGTCTCCCTCGCTATCATGTCTGCGGCGGCGATGACCTCTTCGAACGACGACGAGGGGTCTCTGGCGGCGACGAGGTCCAGGTCTATCCTCACGACCCTGTCGGCATGTCCCATCAGCTCCGCGAGGGATCCGTACGCCTTTTTCCCCCGTCCCTCGAACTCCATGGGCGCGCATATTACTGAGACGGTACGTGCGTGCGCCGCACGGGAGCGCTCGGCCAGCAGCGGGGCCATGCCTGTCCCGGTGCCGCCCCCGAGTCCTGCGGCGATTATGACGTTACCGTATCCGGAGACCATATCGTCGATCTTCCCGGCGTAGTCTTCCGCCAGGGCACGGCCCACCGAGCTGTCGCCCCTGCATCCTTTGATGTTTTCCGGCACCATAGGGATGTCGCTTTCGGAATCGGTGTTGATGAACGCCACGTCGATGCCGTCCGCCGCTATGCCGCGGACGATGTTGCTTCCGGCGCCGCCGCATCCCACCGCGAGAGTCTTCAATCCCTGTCCTCCGGGCGCATCTTGGACCTGATGTACTCGGTGACGGCGTTCCGCACCGCATCGTCCATGGATACCGCATCGCCCTCTTTGACCAGGTTCTCCAGCTCCGTGGCCCTCTTCTTCGGGATCTCGACCAGAATCTTCGATATGTTGTCTGGCGTGAACCTTATCGATATGAAATCTTCGATCGCTTCGCGCAATATTTCTGAAAGATTCTGATACTCGCCGCTGTCGACCAGCGTCCTCAAAACGGCCAAGGTGTCCGAACTGAGCCTTACGGTAACTCTTTCGGTAGATTCCATCGGAACGTCAGACCCCATATGTGAAAATAAAGAAATTAGATGTAAAAGGTTTGTGTTGTCAGTCCTCCGTGCCCGTATTCATCCGAAAAGGGCGCTGAGACCGGCTGCAGCCTCTTCCTCGCTGACTGCTTCCTCTTCCTCTTCTTCCTTCTCCTTTGCAGGTTCGTTGGAAGCGGCGGCGGGGGCGGCGGCGGCCGCGGGTGCGGCTGCTGCTACGGAGGCGTTAGCGATTGCCTCCTTTATATCGACCCCATCGAGAGAAGCGATCAGAGCCTTGATCTTGGCTGCATTCGCCTCGACACCTGCGGCGCTGAGGATACCGGAGACCGCGTCTTCGGTAATGTCTTTGCCTGCAGAGTAGAGCACCATTGCGCTGTAGATATACTCCATATTTTTCATCTCCTTAATTTAGCCGAACAAGCTGAACATTCCGGAAGCCGCGTTATCCTCGGCCTCCTGTTCGCTGATCTCTTCGCTGTTCTCGTCCCCTTTCTCATCGGCTTTGCTGGGCTCTGCTGTTGCAGTCGGTACCGATGCGGCGGCGGCATTCAGCCTTGCGGTGATGCGTTCGTCCTGGTATCCTGCTGCCGAGGCTATGGCAAGCATCTGCCTGTCTGCCCTGGCCATGAGCGCTCCGATGCTGTCTTTGGTTGGGATTGCGGCTTCTACCGAGAGGGCCATCGCCTCCCTGTACGCCTTCGCGACAAGCGCTCCGATCGTCTGGTCTGTGACGTAGGCGATGTCGATCGCAAGTGCGCGTGCGTTGTAGATTGCCGCGGCGAACATTCCGTTATAGTAACCATCGGGTATAGCCAGTACGTCCCTGTGGTATACGACTCCGTCCTCGTAGGCGGCCCTGAGGTCCATTCCTACGATCATCGGAAGTATTCCAAGCTTGGGTAGCATGACCGCGACCGGTCCGGAGATTGGTTCTCCTTGTTTGACCAGGGTCGTTTCCTTCTTGATCACTATTTTTCCCGCGTCGATGGATGCGGGAAGGCCTATCTTCTGAAGTTCTCCGATGATCGGACCGGGGCCGAACGGAGTGGGCCCTTTCGGGACCACTATGTCGATCGGTGCATCCTGACCCGCTTTCGCGGGGGCTGCGGTCATGGTCGCATCAAGCTGTTTGAAGAGCTTGAAGGGGTCCTTGTCGGTGGCTATAAGAGCGCACTGACCGTGGACCGCGTCCAAGAGTCCCTCCAGCCCGGGCTTCTTCTTCGCCGCCTCTTGGATGGCCAGGAACATAAGCTTGTTCTTGGTCATCTTGAGGTACGCGTGACCCCTGAGCTGGGCCCTCATGCCCTGGATCTGCTGCCCGGCGATACCGTGCACGTCGACAACCGCGACGACAGGGTACTCGAGCATTCCTTCCACGAGCTTGTTCACCAGATCCTTCTTCCATGCTGCGACGTGTGCCATCTTAGACCTCCTCACATCACCTTCTCCGACGGTCCCATCGAGGTCTTTACGTAGGCGGACGCGATGTTGTGCTTACCTTTCTCAAGGCGGCCCTCGACGCGTCCCAGGATGACGTCGATGTTATCGGCGATGTCCTGAGCCTTCATATCGACCGTTCCGACGGGTACGTGGAAGGTCTTTCTGTCTTTCGTTCTGATGGTCGCAGTCCTGCGGAGCTGGTCGATCATCACGGTCGGGTCTGCACCCGGCGCGATGGGCTTCGGCATCTTTCCGCGCGGGCCGAGAACGGTACCCAATCTCTTACCGACGACCGCCATCAACGGCGCTTCGGCGATGAAGTAATCGATACTGTTCGCGACCTTCTTGGCCTGCTTCTTGTCGTCTGCGAGGGCTCCGAGTTCGTCGGGGCTGATCACAAGATCGGCAACGTCTTTGGCTTTCAAGGCTAGTTCGCCGCCACCAATAACACAGATCTTGAGGATCTTCCCGCGGCCGGCCGGAAGGACGATGTCCTCCTGGATACGGTTCTTCGGGATAGAAAGGTCAACATCTCTGAGATTGATGGCCAACTCAACCGTTTCGACAAAATTGCGCTTCTTTGCACTCTCGAGTGCCTTCTGCACAGCTGTTACGGTTGGTTTTTCTGCCAATACAATTCCTCCTTGTAGTAATAGCGGGCTGGTACCCTCCTACAAGCAGTTTGGCTAATCTATGACCTGTATATAAGTTTTCTTGATGTCAGCGCAGTTCGTCGTCCAAACTGTCCTTGATCTGCTTGAGATTGATGGCGTTCATGAAGAAGCTTATGTCGGAACGCAGCAGCTCCCGCAGGGCCGTCAGGCACGCCGCGTAGACCAGCAGGCCCAGCAACGACACGGAGGCCACCTCCAACAATCCTGTTATTTCGAAGGCCGTGTCCACGGCCACAAGGGCCGCCGCCGTCACGGCCAGGGAGAGAAGGTGCTTCCATATGTTCTTGTAAGGCCTTATACCGGTGGCGCGTCTGACGTAGTACAAGAGGACTACCGTCAGCACGACGTATCCGATGGCCAGGGAAATGGCGGCACCCACTCCGTACAGGCCGTCCCAGGGCAGTATGCCCGTGTTCGGGATCAAGAGCACGAACATGGACGCGACCACCGCGGCGTACACAATGGAGGCCTTGGTGTATAGCGCGGCCCTGTTGGAAGCATAAAGCACCTGGGTCAGGGTCCCGGCCAGGACCCTCAGGGTCATCGTGACCGACAGTATCGAAAGTATGGTCCCGGCCTTGGAGTATCCCGCACCGAACAGGACGCCGCCGATCTCCTCTCCGAATACCATCAGGACCACCATGACCGGGAAGAGGAACATCATGAGATACTTCTGGGACATCCATATCAGGCCCTCCATCTTCGAAGGCGTCCTGACCGTTTCGGGTTTGGAGAGCTGCGGAAGGATGACGTTGTTCAGAGAGCCGCCCAGAGAGATGAAGACGAAGGCCACTCCCATCGCCGCGGTGTAATAGCCCACTTCGAGAGTGCTTCCCGACAGCCCGATCATGACCTTGTCCACGAAATCGAGCACAGTCAGGAACAGAGAGGATATTATCAGGGGCGCGGCGAAGCTCAGGTATTCGCGGAACATCGTGGGGCGGACCAGACGTATCTTCAGATTCCGGGCGAGGACCAGCGCCACAGACGCCGAGGCCACTATCCCGATCACGTAAGCGGAGCTAAGTACGGTCGCCGACACCTGCATGAGCGCCAGCGATATCAGTATCGCGGACCTGATTATCGCATCGGCCATGTTGACTATCGAGCTTTTACCGCTTTCCAGGCGCCCGTCGAACGTGGCGGTAAGGGCGTTCTGTATGTCCCAGATGGCGTAATATGCGACGAATATCAGAACGACGGCGGCCAGACCCCTGTCTATCGTCCCGTCGTATATTCCCACGGCAAGGGATACTATGGTCAGAACGACCATCAGCGACGTCAGCGAGATCCGGATGGCCAGATATGTGGAGAAGCACTTGTCCTGGTTCCTGCCCGATGCTATGAAACGTATGTGCGCGGTCTCGAAACCGAGGCCGACCACGGCGTTGAACATGGCCACGAACGCCCAGCCCCACATCATGGACCCGTATTCCAGGCCCACGTAGCGGGTCATGAACATCAGGGAAAGGAAGGATGCGACGGCGGAAACGACGTTGGAAACGACCTTCATCATGTATTTGTGTACGAGCATGGCTCCGCCCTCGCCGGTGCGTATAAGAAGGGGGCAGTGCCCCCTTCAATGGTTTTCAGAACTTGTCGTCGTAAAGGCCGGCCTTGACGTCCTTCTGGAACGTCTTTCCGTCCTTTCCGTCGATGGTTACGCCGACGGAGATGCAGTTCCCTGCGACCTCCATCACGCGGGCCTTGTGGTCCGCGCCGAGAAGGTCGTCGTGCTTCATGTCGGCGATCTTCTTCGCCTGGTCGAGGGTGAGGTTGCCCACCTTCTCGGTCCTGGCGTTGTGCGCCCCGCTGGCGACGCCCAGCTCAGACTTTATGAGCGCGGACATCGGTGGGGTCCCTACCTTTATGTCGAACGACTTATCGTCGTTGATCAGTATCTTCACGGGGACTTTCATTCCCGAGAAGGCTTTCGTTTTCTCGTTGATCTTTGCGATAACCTGGCCGATGTTGACCCCTTTCGGCCCCAGTGCGGGGCCGAGAGGAGGTCCTGCGGAGGCCCTGCCCCCGTCAATCAATGCCTCAACAGTATCTACCATTGTTCATCTCTCCTTGTCTATGACTCTAACGCTGTCGCCTTTCACCGTCACGGGGATCGGGACCATGGCCTCGATCAGCTCGACGGTGATCTCTTCTTTACCTTCATCTATGTGCTGAACCCTTGCCTTCTCGCCCTTGAACGGTCCGTTCACCAGTTCGACGATGTCGCCTTCGGTGATGCCGACGACCGCCGACACGGGCGTGAGGTAGTGATTGATCTCATCCAAAGATGTCTCTCCGGGAATGAACGAGTACGCCTTCCTGATATCCCTGATCTTCTCGCGGAGACGGTCGGTGTTCATGCCTTCCACGAACACGTATCCCCTGAGACCGGCCGGGCTCAGAATTGCGTATATGTCCTTCTCGCCCAGGTTCGCCTTGGCCGCCAGGCTGTCTGCGGCCGACCTCTCCTGGTCCATCTGTGTCTTGAGTATCATAACCGACTGGATCGCAGAGGCGTTGAACTCCATCGAGTCCCTCGCCCCTCCGCATTCGGCTTTGACTGTGATAGCGACCTCGTCGCCGTACCTGGCCCCTTTGGGGCATTCCGCATGGAGGACAAGCTCCTTGTCCCTCTTGCCGGGCACCTCGACCGCAATGTCGTTCCTGCTGCGGTAGCTGCTCCACAGCTCCGCGCCCGTGGCGTCGGTGACAGTGAGTATCCAGTCGGGCGCCGTCTCGGCGTCCGGGCCCGCGACCTCGGAAAAGGTTAGGTTGGCCTCCGCCGCGTCGCCGGACAGCGAAAACTGCCAGCTTACGGTCTCGCCTGCACGGGCCTTTTTGACATCGCTAACACCGGAAAGGCATGGACCTGAGTACTGATCTGACATTGTTATTCTCCTAATTTTCAGAAGTATGCCGGAAGATACGTCATGAGCCACATTATAGCGAACCCGACGGCCCCCAGAAGGACTATTCCCAGAGCTGTGACCCACACAGTCTTCCTGTATTCGTCCCTGGAGGGGGTGCGGGCCATCTTCATTATCCTGGAGTATCTGCCGAAACCCAGCCCGGACTGTCTGGTCTCCTGTCCTTCGTCCGACGGGGCGGTGTTATCAGCCATGTTCTTTCCTTCTTCCGCCCTACGCGGGGCGGCGCATACTTTGCTCGCTATCGCTGAAGATAACGACCGAAGATAAGCCTTAAAGATAGGTTGCTACTATAAACATTTCGGTTGTTTCCCCGTCTCCCGCGGCGCGGAAGGATAACGGCTATGTATCCGACATGCCTTTATAGTGGTTCTATGTTCGGGTTTCATCCAGAGGTATTGACCCATGGAAGAAGAACTGTGTAACGTAGTGTTCGTCAAGGAGAACAACGATTTCGTCGCCAGAATCCAGAGCGATCTCGGCGGGCTCAGGGAATACAAGGCTCCCAGCTTTGAAGAGGTCCTCGAGCAGGTCGTCATCGATCTCCAGGAAGAGTTCGAATCCTTCTGATATCAGAGGTGTAATTATGGCTAGCAAGATAAAAAACATAACCGACGTGCTGGACTTCTTGGCCGGCGATGACTCCATTCCCAAGAACATCAGGAGGGGCGCTTCGGATGCGAAGGCCAGGCTCCTGGACGAAAAGGATGCCATGGACGTGCGCGCCACCAGCGCGATGATGATACTGGACGACCTGGCAAACGACAACAACACCCCGCTTCACGCAAGGACCCTCATCTGGAAGGCCACGAGCGAACTCGAGGGGCTAGCGGCCGGCTCGAGATAAACGTATTACCCTTTTCTGTGACGGGAAGCTATCCCGAGGAAATTACGGAACATTTCAGGACCATACTGGGTGTTCTCCACCTCGGGATGGAACTGGACGCCGAATATCGGACGGTCCCTGCACCTCACGGCTTCGACCCTGCAGCGCGCGGACGACGCGGTGACGTCGAAACCTTCCGGCACCGTCTTCACCTCGTCGTTGTGGGACGCCCACACCTCGATCGTGGAGGGGATGCCCCGGAAAATATCGTCGTGGGACGTTACGGTCAGCTCCACCGCCCCGTATTCGGGGTCCTCTCCGGGCCCCAGCATCCCTCCGAAATGCTCGGAGAGGAACTGCATCCCGGCACATATCCCGAATATGGGGACGTCCATCTCAAGATAGTCCGAGTTCCGTCCCATCCTCTCCGCGTCGCTGGCGACGCTGGGGGCGCCGCCCGACAGCACCAGCGCGTCCGCGTCGGCGATGTCTTCCGGAGGAGTGTCGTTCCTGACTATCCTTGCGTCCGCCATGTCCCTGAGGACGCGCCATTCCCGGTGGGTCCACTGCCCTCCGTTGTCTATGATATAGACCTTCACGGATGCTCATCCGCAGGTATCGTATAAAAAATCCTTACCCGCACGTCGTCGGGAGCGACCGTCCGGAGGCACGGCCGGACGCTCCCGTTTACCGGTATGCCCTTTCACTCCCATTCGATGGTCGCCGGAGGCTTGTCGGTGATGTCGTACACCACACGGTTCACCTCGTCCTTCATCCTGCTGGTTATGCGCTGGGATATCGAGTTCAGAACCGAGAGGGGTATATCGCTGTGGGCGGCCGTCATGCCGTCGATGGATTCCACCGCGCGGACTGCTATCGTCCTACCGTATGCGCGCCTGTCGCCCTGCACCCCCACCGACCTGGCGGGAAGCAGCACCGCAAAATACTGCCAAGGGACCTTCATCTTGCCCGCCTCGGCGGCCTTCCTTATCTCGTCCTCCACGATGAAGCACGCCTCGCGGACCACGGCTATGTTCTCCGGCGTTACCTCGGCGAGGCATCTGACCGCGAGGCCCGGACCGGGGAACGGCTGCCTCTCCGAGGACTTGATGCCGAGCTTTCTCGCGACCTGCCTGACCTCGTCCTTGTAGAGGTCCCTGAGGGGCTCCACGAGCGTCATGTCCATGTCCTTAGGGAGCCCTCCCACGTTGTGGTGGGACTTGATCGTGTCCCTCACTCCGTCACCGGACTCTATCCAGTCCGGCGCTATCGTGCCCTGCACGAGGTACTTCGCACCGAACTCCTTCGCCTCCCTTTCGAAGATGCGGATGAACTTCTCGCCGATGGCCTTCCTCTTCTGCTCCGGTTCGGTGATACCTTTCAAGGCGTCGAAATACTCTTTCGATGCGTCCACGGACTTGAAGTTGATGCCTGTGTCGCTGAACATCGCCTCCACCTCCTCGGCCTCGCCTTTGCGCATTAGGCCCGTGTCCACGAACACGGCGAGCAGCCTGTCGCCCATGGCCCTTCCGGCTATGACGGCGGATACTGAGCTGTCCACCCCTCCGGAGCAGGCTATGATCGCTCTGCCCTGGGTCTTCTCCTTCACCGAGGCTATAGCCTCCTGTATGAACTTGTCGGCATCAAACACCGGCGAGCACCTCCTCAGAATCCTTTTCGACCTTCTCGGCCTGCTGTTCCCTGTAACGGAGTAGCTCGGCGGCCAGCCTCTCATCGGAAACGGCGAGCATCTCAGCGGCCAAAATGGCCGCGTTATCGCCGCGGTCGAGCCCCACGGCCGCCACGGGCACCCCGGCGGGCATCTGCACCACGGAAAGCAGGGAATCCATGTTGAGCTTTCCGCTGACCGGCACGCCGATCACCGGCTTCGTTGTGAACGAAGCGACCACCCCTGGAAGGGCGGCGGACAGCCCGGCGATGGCTATGAACACGCTGGCATCCGACCCCTTCACCAGGTCCTCGACCCTCTTGGGGGTCCTGTGCGCCGAAGCCACGCTTATTTCGAAAGTGATGGAGAATTCCCCGAGGATGCTGATCGCCCTGTCTGCCACCGGGAGATCGCTTTTGCTCCCGAGGATGATGGATACTTTTGGCATGACCACGGTCACATGATAAAAGAATAAAAACCCACCGAGAAGGCGGGTAAAGGATTTGAGGTCCCCGGAATACCGGGGATCAGCTCTTGAGAACCGCGACAAGGAATATGCCGACAGCGACCAAAGCTCCGATCAGCACAGCGATCAGAGATATGAGCGTGTTGTACATAACGTCCCAGGCCGCCACATCGCTGAACAGCGTGATGTCGCTGTATCCAACAAGGTACGTCCACAGTGCGAGGACGACGGCTCCGACCGCCAGCATGATCATGCCGTAGGTCCTGCTCTTACCGCTGCCGAAGTAGGCTGAGAAAATCCCTGCGATGAGAAGTACTATCGAGAATACGAACACCACTATCGTCAGGAATGACATTAAGTCCCAAGTCATTTGTTACCTCCATTGATTACTAGATTCGCCAGTGGCGCATCAATTGGGCACGCATACACCCTATTTGTTATTAAACCTTTCACGTAACGTCAGCAGAATGCACGATGCCTGATGACGGGGTCGAACACCTTTTCGGACGTCTTTTTGCATGGATGAATCATCCGTCCGTGTGTTCTGTTTAGATACTATGAGTTTGAGCGGAAATAGGCGAAAACTCTTAAAGATAATAAAGAAAACCCAAATGTTTAAATAGAGAACTGGTATAGAGTGTGGTAATTGACAGCCGACTGCCAAGACGGGAAGATTATACATGGATTTTTTGGGGACTGTTGCAGAAATCACTTCTGACGGCAAAGCGGTGGTTCTGGCCTCCGCGTCTCCGGAAACGGGAGATTCGGTTTTCGACTCCCGCAGACGCAGGATCGGTAAGGTGGTTCGTTTGTTCGGACCGGTGGACGGACCTTATGTGTCCGTCGAGCTCGAGGGCGTGGAACCTTCGGAGCTGGCAGGTGCGGACCTATACACCCAAGGAGTGAAACAAAATGGCAAAGTCAAAAGAAGGCACTGAAGAGATTGAGGTCTGTCCGGAATGCGGCAGCCATCACCTTGTGAGGGATTACGAGCGCGGTGAGCTGATATGCGAGGACTGCGGACTGGTCCTTGACGACCAGTTCATCGACCAGGGACCTGAGTGGAGGGCCTTCGACGTCGAGCAGGGCGAGAAGAGGGCACGCACCGGCGCCCCGATGACATACACCATACACGACAAGGGGCTCTCGACCGAGATCTCCTGGAAGAACAAGGACAGCTACGGCAAGAGCATACCCACCAGGAACCGCGCCCAGCTCTACAGGCTCAGGAAATGGCAGAGGAGGATACGCGTATCCAACGCCACCGAGAGGAACCTGGCGTTCGCGTTGTCGGAGCTTGACAGGATGGCGTCCGCGATGGGCCTCCCCCGCAACGTCCGCGAGACCGCGGCGATGATCTACAGGAAGGCCGTCAACAAGAACCTGATCAGGGGCCGTTCGATCGAAGGAGTGGTCGCGGCCTCGCTGTACGCGGCGTGCAGGCAGTGCGGTGTTCCGAGGACCCTCGACGAGGTCGCAGGCGCAAGCCGCGTCGGAAGGAAGGAGATCGGACGCACGTACAGGTTCATGACCCGCGAGCTCAAGCTCAAGCTGATGCCCACCAAGCCCCAGGACTACGTGCAGAGGTTCTGCTCGGAGCTCAAACTGAGCGGAGAGGTCCAGAGCAAGGCGGCCGAAATACTCAAGGACGCCTCCGAGAAAGAGCTCACGTCCGGCCGGGGCCCCACGGGCGTCGCGGCCGCGGCCATATACATATCGTCCATCCTGTGCAACGAGCGCAGGACCCAGCGCGAGGTCGCGGACGTCGCCGGCGTGACCGAGGTCACCATCAGGAACAGGTACAAGGAACTGACGGAAAAACTCGGGATCGTCATCCAGCTCTGAGGGCATAGAATGGAAGATTCCTCAGACGGCGACTACTCTATGATAGGGTATTCGACCAACAACATAGGCGACGACATACAGAGCGTCGCGGCATCCAGGTTCCTCCCGAAGGTGGACAGGTTCGTCAACCGGGAGAGCATGTGGCGGTACGACGGCCCTAAGACCAAGATGATAATGAACGCGTTCTACATGGACACATCTAAGCATTTCCCTCCCTCGGTGGGCATAGACCCTCTGCTGGTATCGATGCACGTCACTCCGGTATGGCGCGAGGGGTTCATGAGGCGGGGGAAGGAATATCTCCTGGAGCACGGACCGGTGGGATGCAGGGACCACAGCACCCTGAAGTACATGCAGGACAACGGCGTGCCGGCCTACTTCTCGGGCTGTCTCACGCTGACGCTGCTTCCGAACCCGGCGATAGAGAGGCAGGACTACATCCTGGCCGTCGACGTCCCGAAGAAGACCGTGGCGGCAATGAGGACCATGACCGACAGGCCGATATTCGAGCTGTCCCACGAATTCTGGGAGTCTTACGACATGGATGTGAGGCACCGTTTCGCCAAGTCGTTCCTGTACCTGTACGGTTCCGCCCACTGCGTGGTGACCAGGAGGATGCATGCCGCATTGCCGTCCCTTTCGATGGGGACCCCCGCGGTACTTCTGGACCTGGACCTGGAGAGGTTCCCGGGAAGGTTCAGCGGACTGAGGGACCTCGTACACTGCATGACTCCGGACGATTTCTCCAAAGGCGGATACGACATCGATTCCCCGCCCCAGAACCCGGACGGACATCTGGAGATCAGGAAGGCCCTGGAGAAGACCTGCAGGGAGTTCACCGGCCACGACAACGGAAGCGTCATCGAGCCCGTGAGCCTGCCCGAGGTAATGGGCCTCATTAGGTGCACCGAGAAGGACCGGATCAAGCAGTTCCATTCGATATGGAAACTCGAGACGGCAAAGCTCGTATACTCCCGGTTCTTGAAGAAGAGAAGGCCGGAAGACATAGAATGATCATGGCCTGAACCATTTGAACTCGAGGTACTCTATACCGCCGCTTATCCTGCAGAAGAGGATGTCCTTCTTGACCCCTCCCGACAGCCTCACGGTCCTGGATATCTCAGGCCACATCGCGGTGTCCGACGCCGGGACGGCGTGGACCAGATAACGTGCGTGGCAGTCGTCGGGCGACCCCTCGTATACTCTGAAATGGGTGCCGTATTTGAAGCCGGTCTTCACGACCAGGCCGCGGGACCTCAGGTCGTAGTAGGCGGACATGCGCAGGTCGAAGTCGCTCTGGGCCTCCGCACCGAACCTCTTCAGGTCCCCGTGGCCGACGGTCTTCCCGTCATTCCCGAGAACGTTGAGAATCCCTTTTTCAGAGAGATAGCAGCTTTCTATCAGCGAAAGCTGGAGCGCCCCGCCGATGTCCTTTCCGAAGAACCCGGCCTCTTTCAGACTCCCGTAGTCCTCGGGGTCGAAGACGAACACCCGGTCGCTGATCAGCACCCCGTCGACCCGCCTCCCTGAACTGCTGGCGGCAACGGAGCCCCTGGGGTCCCTCATGGACATCTTGTAGTAGGTCACGTCGCCCTCTTCGTCCGCAACCCCGTAGAGAAGCTCGCGCCCTCTTATTTCGGTGTGGGAGATCTCGGCGGAAAAGTCGCTGATGTCCAGAACGGTGCGCTCGGAGACCGCCCTGACCATGTACTCCGGACGGGAGTTGCTCATAGTCTTTCCGCGGGGGAACACCGACAGGTCGAAACCGCCCGTCTCGGTCTTGACTACGAAGCCGCGGGACCTCATGTCCCTGTAAACGAGGTACTTCACGTCGAAACCCTCGTTCTGCCTCGAAGCCTGGGCGAACAGCTCGTCGAACTCCACCCTTCTGCCTTCGCTCTCCACAAGGAGGCGGTTGCTCTCCGCCAGGTAGACCGCCTCGGTGAGGTCGAGCTCCAGGCCGCCCCCGCTGAGCGGATAGCCGTAATTGCCTTTGCTGTAAAGCTGGCTTCCCTCCCTCAGGTCGGAGACTATGACGGAGTCTCCCTTCAGTTCGCCCGGCATATCGGTTTGTACCGAGCGGGCGTATTTATTGATATCTGAAAAATGACGGAAGAAGTTTCGGAACGGTTCAATTGGCCGAAGACCTCATGCTTCCGTCCAGGTATTCGGAATATCCCTTGAGGTCGAGCAGGCCATGGCCCGAGAGGCAGAACACTATTGTCTTCTCCTCTCCGGTCCTGCGGCATCTGACCGCCTCGTCTATGGCCGTCTTGATCGCGTGCGTGGACTCAGGTGCCGGCACTATGCCCTCGGTCTTGACGAACATCGCCCCCGCCTCGAAAGTCTCCAGCTGGTCGTAGGCCACCGCCCTTGCGATGCCCTGGTTCACGGCCGCCGATACGAGGGGCGACATGCCGTGGTACCTCAGGCCGCCTGCGTGCACGGACGACGGGACGTAGTCATGCCCCATGGTGTACATCATCAGCAGAGGCGTATATCCGCCGGTGTCCCCTAGGTCATACTTGAAATCCCCCTCCGTGATGCTGGGGGCGGCCTTGGACTCGGCCGCGACGAACTCGCATTCCGTGCGGCCTTTGATCTTCTCCCCCATCATGGGGAAGCAGAACCCTCCGAAGTTAGACCCGCCGCCGGCGCAGGCTATCATCATGTCCGGCTCTATCTCCGCCTTCTTCATCTGCTCCATGGCCTCGAGCCCTATGACCGTCTGATGGAGCATGACGTGGTTCAGCACGCTTCCCAGGGAGTAGCATGTGCCGGGGTCCTTCGATGCCACTTCGCAGGCCTCGGTAATCGCCACTCCGAGCGATCCGACGGTGCCCGGGTGCTCTTTCAGATACTTCTTTCCGAACTCCGTGTGCACCGAGGGCGACGGATAGATCGTTCCCCCGTAGAGCTCGATGAGCGACTTCCTGGTCGGCTTCTGGTCGTAGCTTCCGCGGACCATGAACACCGTTGTCTTGATATCGAAAAGGTTGGACACCGCAGCAAGGGCCGTTCCCCACTGCCCCGCCCCCGTCTCCGTGGTGAGCGTGTGTATCCCGGCCTCCGCGTTGTAGTAGGCCTGTGCCAGCGCGGTGTTCCCCTTATGGCTTCCGAGGGGGCTCAGGTCCTCTCTCTTGAAGTATATCTTCGCCGGGGTCTTGAGATACTTCTCAAGGCGGTACGCCCTCTGAAGCGGAGAGGGGCGGTTGAGGTACACCAGGTTGTCCCTGACCTCCTCAGGGATGTCGATGTACCTTTCAACGGACATCTCCTGTTCCAGGATCTCCCTGCAGAAGAGGGAGCCCAGCTCCTCGGGTCCTGCGGGTTTTCCCGTTTTGGGGTTGATCGGCGGTTCCAGCGGTTTCGGCAGGTCCGCGGCCAGGTTGTACCATTTTTTCGGAATGTCTTCGACATCGAGTGTGGTTCGTATGTCCTTAGGTAGCGACATAAAAGTATTATCATGTTCAACATATATATCATTATGTACATTGATGAATACTAATGTACATTATTTGAACGATTATCAGTTCTGAAAGCAGTTTTCGAGCCGACGACGCTTCCGTTTATTGTTAACCGGTTTAACGGAATTACCTGAACGCGACGGGAGATGCACGGCTCATGAGACAAAACGCGCATCTGTCGCCAGAAAATCGGCCTTTTTGCTCCTGATATATAATCGATTTCGATAATGACAAGTATCGGACATAACGAAAACAAGTTGTTTTCGACGGGATTGGCTCAGATGCCTGCCTCGTATGTAATAAAATGCGCAACAACTACCGCGTGACGGCCTTGGCGGGACGCGCCGTTTTACCATGAAGCCCGCAAATTCGTAACGATTTAATAACGCACAACCCGGTTGAAAATAAAGGAGGTTGAAAGATGAAACATGAGATGAAATCTAAAGACAGGGCTCTTGCCGTTTTCAGAGGCGAGCTCCCCGACAGAGCACCGGTATGCGATTTCGGGAACATAGCCATGGTCGGGCATTATGGCCATAAGCTATCGGATGTAAGAGGGAATCCGGATCTGACCAGGGAGATCATGGCGAAATGGGCGAAGGAATCCCAGTCGGACATGGTGTTCGGGCCATTCGAATCGAAGGGCATATTCATGGACATCCCCGGGATGAAGGTTAAGCTACCTGAGGACGACCAGGGCAGCCTGCTGCTGGACTACTTCGCCTCGCCCGATGACATAGAATCCAAACCCCTGTACGATCCCATGAACCGCAAAGAGTGCCCGAACCTCCACAAATACGTGGTGGACACCTTCAGAGCGGTCCATGAGTCCTGCCCGGACGCCATGACCCCGGTCTGGTGCGAGGGCCCGTTGACGACCAGCGGATTCCTGAGGGGCATAGACCAGCTTCTGATGGATATCCTCATGGAGCCGGAGATTGCGAAGAGGGCCGTCAAGCGTGGAGCGGAGCTGTCCCGCCGGGTCGTCAGTGCTCAGCTCGAGGAGATAGATGCCGATTACGTCATCTACACCGATCCCGTGTCGTCTGCGGACATGATCGACGATGCCATGTTCAGGACCTTCAACCTTGAAGAGCTGAAGAAGAGCACGTCTCTGTGGAAGCAGAATTACGGGGTGGACGCCATGTTGCACATCTGCGGGGACACGACCCCGATGCTGAAGTCCTTCAGGGAGACGGGGGCGAGAGTGCTGAGCGTCGACCACGCGGTGGACCTCGCCGAAGCCCGGCAGGTGTTCCAGAAAGACGTGGTCATAATGGGCAACCTCGACCCCGTGTCGGTGCTCCTGCAGGGTTCGGCGGACGATGTGGACAAGGTCGCAGAGAAATGCTTCAACGACGCGGGCCGCGACGGGTGCTACATATTCGGTGCGGGATGCGCGGTACCTAAACACACGCCGATCGAGAACATCGTGCAGATGACCAATGTTTCGAAGCGCCACGCCTACTGAGCCTGCGACGGTATCATCGGTAAGCAATGAAACGATTTTCCTCTTTTCTATCATTCTGTTGCATACAGCGTATTGCGCGCGTCCGCGGGCCGCAAACCCGTTAGGCGACGATATCACCGTTCGTCTTATGGCACGTAGACCGCATGTCTATTTGAAATAACAATATGTTTATATAGAAGGACAAACTAATAATAGTGTAGGTCCGAGCGGAAAGGTTCGGTATTCTCAGGCTATTTGAAACGAGATACCGGGCGGTCCGGACATCAAGATCAGGAGGTAACAGCAATGGCAATGAAAGACAGGTCCGACAAGGCCATAAAGGTCGCGGAGCTCAAGCCCGGAGAGGCCGGGAGAGGAGTGGTCAGGCTCGACCCGGAGCTCATGACCGTTATGGACATCAGGGTCGGAGACATAGTAGAGATAGCAGGAGACAAGAGGACGGTTGCAAAGGTCCTCAGAGGAGGGCCCGAGGATGCCAACCGCGGCATCGTCAGGATGGACGGCACCACGAGAAGGAACGCCGGGACCTCCATGGACGAGAAGGTCGCGATAAAAAAGATAACGGCCAAGAACGCCACGAAGATCACTTTCTCGCCGACAGACCAGCTTAGGCTGCAGGGCGGGGACGAATACCTGAAGCAGGTGTTCGAGGGACGTGCGTTCTCCAAGGGGGACGTCATCGCCCTGAACGTGATGGGGAACAAGATGGAGCTTGTGGTCACGTCTTTCGCCCCTTCGGGCGAGGCCGCCATGATGACCTCGGCCACTCAGGTCAAAGTAAGCGAGAAGCCCGCGGACGCGGCCACGGGGGACATACCGAAGGTGTCCTACGACGACATCGGCGGACTTGGCGACGCGGTCAACAGGATCAGGGAGATGGTTGAGCTTCCGCTCAAGCACCCCGAACTGTTCAAGAGGCTCGGTATCGAGGCGCCGAAGGGCGTCCTTCTGCACGGCCCCCCGGGAACGGGAAAGACCATGCTCGCAAAGGCCGTCGCAGGAGAGACGAGCAGCAACTTCGTGTACATCGGCGGGCCGGAGATCATGAGCAAGTTCTACGGCGAGTCGGAGGAAAAGCTCAGGGAGATCTTCAAGGATGCCGAGGAGAACGCGCCCAGCATCATATTCATCGACGAGATCGACAGCATAGCGCCCAAGAGGGACGAAGTGACGGGAGAGACCGAGCGTCGCATCGTGGCACAGCTTCTGGCGCTGATGGACGGATTGAAATCCCGCGGCAAAGTGGTCGTCATAGGAGCGACCAACAGGCCCAACTCCATCGACGAGGCGCTGAGAAGGCCGGGCAGGTTCGACAGGGAGATCGAGATAGGGATCCCGGACAGGGACGGCAGATTCGAGATCCTCCAGATACATACCCGCGGGATGCCCATAGACGACAGCGTCGACCTGAAGCTGGTGGCCGACAGGACGCATGGGTATGCCGGTGCGGACATCTCCGCCCTCACCAAAGAGGCGGCGATGGCATCGCTGAGGCGCGTGCTTCCCGACATAGACACCGAGAACGAAGAGGTGCCGGGGGACGTGCTGAACAAGATCAACGTCACCGCGGACGACTTCCGCGATGCTTTCAAGGATATGCAGCCCGCGACGATGAGGGAGGTGCTGATAGAGCGTCCCAACGTCAAGTGGGAGGACATCGGTGCCCTCGAGTCCGTGAAGCAGGAGCTCAAAGAGGCTGTCGAATGGCCGCTGAAGTACGCCAAGGTATTCGAGCACATGGGCGCCAAGCCGCCAAAGGGCATATTGCTCTACGGCCCGCCCGGGACCGGTAAGACGATGCTGGCGAAGGCCGTGGCAACGGAATCGGAGGCCAACTTCATATCTGTCAAAGGACCGGAGTTCTTGAACAAATGGGTCGGGGAGTCCGAAAAGGCGGTAAGGGAGACTTTCAGAAAGGCCAGGCAGGCATCTCCGTGCGTGGTATTCATGGACGAGATAGACAGCATAGCGCCTAACAGGGGGGCGGGGAGCAGCGACAGCAACGTGACCGAGCGCGTTGTGTCCCAGCTGCTGACCGAGATGGACGGGCTCGAATCCCTGAACAACGTCGTGGTCGTCGCGGCCACCAACCGCCCCGACATGATCGACCCGGCGCTGCTCAGGCCCGGAAGGTTCGACAAGAGCATGCTGGTCGCTCCCCCCGACGAAGAATCCAGGGAGGCGATATTCGGCATACACACCAGAGGCAAGCCCCTGGAGGACGATGTGGACCTGAAGAAGCTCGCCGGCATGACGGAAGGGTGCACCGGAGCGGACATCGCGGCAATATGCAACGAGGCCGTCATGACGTCGGTCAGACGTCTGGTGGCGTCCGGAGAGGTTCCGGACCGGGAGGCCCTCGGCGAATGCAGGGTGGCCATGAAGGACTTCGAGGGCGCGGTCGGCAAATTCGGACCGGCCGCGGCCAGGAGGCTGAAGGAGTACAGCGGGAACTGAAGAAGAAAAGAGAAGACATGAGAAAAGGAGTGATAGAGATGAGCGAAGACATTTGGAACATACTGTTCAGGGAGTTCGAGAACTTCAACAGAAGGATGGACGATATGCTCTCCGGGTTCGAAGATCTGAGCGCCCCCGATGTCAAGACCTACGGGTACACCATGTACCGCGGCCCCGACGGGGTCGCCCACGTCAAGGAATTCGGGAACATCGAAGGAGAGCTGGGCCTTCCGTCGGCCGATACGGTAAGGGAGCCCTTAACCGACGTGACGCGCGAGGGGGACGTCGTAAGGGTCATGGCAGAGGTCCCGGGCGCCAAGAAAGAGGACATCGTGCTCGATGCCACATCCGACTCGGTATCGATCTCCGTGGACACGCCCAACAAAAAATACCGCAAGACGGTCGCCCTGCCCTGCGAAGTGGACATCGGGTCCGCGAAAGCGGAGTATAACAACGGCATCCTGGAGGTAAGCTTCAGATCCGAGGACGAGAAGAAGTCGGGCAGGCGCATAGAAGTCGACTGATGATCTGCAGAAGTCGTTTTTTCCTCCGAAACCTTTTAAGCCGGCCCGCGCGGCCGGTCTCCCCCCTTAAATAATGTATGAGTGATTTTTTATAGAAGAACTACCACTTTATTACCGTGAGCAGAGCGGAGCTTATCGAATCCACCCGCACGATATTGACGAGTGCCGGTTACGATGTGTCCTCCACCCTGAATCTCCGAAGCGTGTGCTTCGACATCGTCGCCCGCAGGGACGACAGGCTGCTTATCATAAAGATACTCAGCAACGTCGATGCCTTTTCGAGAGAGAACGCAGAGGAGATGAAGGTCCTAGCCGAGGCCCTGAAGGCCAGCCCGCTGCTCATCGGTGAAAGGTCCAGCTCCGGAGTGCTGGAGCTGGGCATCGTTTATTCAAGGTTCAACATCCCGATCATCTCGAACGAGACATTGGCCGACCACACCATCGAAGAGGTCCCGCCGCTGATATTCGCGGCGCCCGGAGGGCTGTACGTCAAACTGGACGGCGACCTGCTGAAGAGCATCAGGAACAAGGAGGGCTTCAGCCTGGGCGTGATCGCCGAGATGGCCGGGATCTCCAGGCGCACTGTGCAGATGTACGAGTCCGGCATGGGGGCCATGATAGATGCCGCCCTCCGCATAGAGGAGTTCCTCAACACGCCGATGATCCTGCCTCTGGACCCCTTCGCCTATAAGACGGAGGACACCGCCAACAAGTACGAGATCAGCGGTGGCGCCCGCACCGGGTCGGAAGTGCTGAACAAACTGCTGGATATTGGTTTCAGCGTCACTCCCGTGATGAAGAGCCCCTTCGATGCCCTGTCGAGGGTCGAGGAGATAATCATCCTTACCGGCACGGGTTCCGATGAGGAGAAGCTTGTACAGAGGGCCTCGGTGACCTCTGAGGTCTCAAGCCTGGCCGGAAGGCCGTCCGTGGTCATAGTCGAACGCACCAGGGACCGCAACAACATCAAGACCACCGCGGTCATATCCACAGAAGAACTCAGGAGGATCGACGACAGCGACGAGCTCACCGACCTGGTCATGACAAGGAGCACCAAGAAATGATATCCCTGAAGGCGGGGGATGCCGTGATCGACATCCTGCCCGTGGTTAGGGGGCTTCCCGAATACGGCAAAGCCGTCAGGGACGCTTTCGGAAAATACGACATATACGCCGCATCCCTGAGCCCCGAGGAGATCGAGGGGGTCAGGAACCGCACCGAACTCATGGATGGGTACGAACCCGGGGAGCTGGAGGCCGTTTTCGCGAAGAGACTTTCGGAGTTCGGCGAGATCAGCGTCCCGGCGCCTGCCTGGTGCGAGCTGGTGGACCTCTGCGATTCCAACTCGAAAACGCTTTCGGCCCTGGACATGCCGGACCGCGAATACACCGAACTCTACTGCCAGAGCGTCAGCTCGATGGAGTTCGTCAGAGAGCACCGTCTTGCGAAGAAAGGGATGAAGAAGAAGTTCGACATGTCCTCCCCCGAGTCCTTCGCCGTTGATTGGGACAGGCACGTGAACGCCGTCAGGGGCTTCAGGGAGCTGAGCGGCCTCCGCGAGAGATATATCTCCCTGCGACTGTCGGATATATCAAAGAAGGGCGGAAGGGCCCTTGCCGTGATAGATCACGAAAGGGTGGCCGGGATCGTCCGCCTCATGGGTGATGAATGATGCAGGCGAAATGCCCCGAATGCTCAAAAAATCAAGATCTGGGACATAAGTTCTGCGGCGGATGCGGCAACATGCTCGACTGCCCGGAATGCGAACGTTACCGTACGGCCGGCACCGCTTTCTGCGGCGGATGCGGGAGACGCTTCGGCCTCCTTCTTGCTTATGTTCCGGATAAAAAAAGCAACGGCCCGGTCTTCTGGGCATCGTTGTTCGCCATGGGCTTCGTGATGATTTTTATGGCCGTGGAGGCGGCGACCATGATTTTCAAATTCGCTGACGTTTTCGTCTACGCGGCGGAGATCGACTACGGCCTCCTGGTCCTTTTGCCTTCTCCCCATGTGTTCCTGCGTTTCTCAGGTACGGGGTCTCAGATATACTGGGTATTCCTGGTGGCCGCCGTTCTGCTCAGCTTCGCACAGCTCGCCCGGGAGATGTACTCCAAGCACGTTGGCCGAGGGCCCGAGGACGACATGCGGGGACTGGAGGACACCAGCGCATACTGGCTCGGCCTCTTATGGCCGTCCACCGTCGTGATACAGCTCGCCATAATGCTGCTGCTGATAATGTGGGGCGACGCGGACCTTCCGTCGTTCGAGACCTCCGATGACCGGTACATGATGTTCGTACTTGCAAGTGCCAGCGTATGGGAGGAATTGATAACCCGGCTCCTTATGATCGGACTTCCGCTGGCGGTTTTCGCTTTCGCATCCAAGAAGGAACGCCCGGCGAGGTACCTGCTGGGCGGCTTCGGTGTCGGAAAGGCCGCCATGGTACTGATAATAATGTCCTCCGCGATCTTCGGATATGCCCATTACGACGGATGGGGCATGATCAAGATCCTGCCCTCGTTCATGTTCGGCCTGGCGGCAGGATATCTCTATTGCAAATACGGCCTTTACGCTTCGGTTCTCCTGCACTTCGTCAACGACTACATGCAGTCCTTCCTTTGGCTTGGCATGGGGGCCGGGTCCATGTCTATCCTCGTCCTGATGCTCCTGGGGCTGGGGCTGGTCACCACGGTGATACTCGCCGTTAAGGGAGTGCCCTTCGCAAAGGGCTTCCGGCGCCGGGAGTTCTTCCCTGACTCATTCAATAAGGATTGAGAGCCTTCTCTTGGACTCGGCCGCGGACGCCAGCGACCTGGACTCTATGATATAGCGGCCTTTGTACCAGGACAGTGATCCCATCGCCTTGGGGAAGTCCACGGTGCCGTCGCCTACGGTCATATGGGAATCGTTGTCGCCCATATTGTCGTGCACGTGCACGTTGACTATCCTGTCCTTGAACGCGGATATCATCTCCCCGGTCTGCCCGGTCGTATTGGCGTGGCCTATGTCGAAACATACTCCTAGGTTAGTCCCTTCGATTATCTCTCCGAGTTCGGCGGCGGTCTTTCCGATCATCGGCGGGAAATTGGGCATGTTCTCTATGGCATAAGTGACCCCGTACTCGGAAGCTGTCCTGTCAAGGGTCCTCATCGATTTCCTGGACATCTCGACAGCTTTCCTCTCCATGCCCGGCACGCTCAGGGACGACAGCCCGGGATGGACCGTTATCATCTTGATCCCCGTCTCCGCCGCCAGCTCGGCCGTGGATATCATTTCGAGGATGGAGGCTTCGCGCATCCTTTCCGTCAGCGAGGCGAGGTTTGTGTCGCTTATAGGCGAATGCAGGGAAAATGTCATCTTGTAAGAGGACCTTAGGGCGTTCAGCCTCGGCCATATGAGGGAGAGGCCGTGCTCCGCCTCGGCGAATATCTCCCAGTGTCCGAACTCCTTGGACACCGCCTCCATGATCTCTTCGAGCGGGTGGGCGCTGAACTCCGTGCATGAAACTCCGATCATAACCATACCTCCTCTCCGTCAAGTGTGCGGGGGAGCACACGGTCCAGATATCCCTCGATGTCTTCGTCGTCGATGCGGACGTCGATGGTTCCCAGAACGGCCCCTTTGGTGGCGAACGATACCTTCCCTACGGTCGCGACCTGCTTGTTGAGGCGGAACGTGGTGCGCTCGTCGCCCAGTCCTTTTATCAGCACTGCGCGGGCGGCGTCCAGTATCTTCTGTCGTCTTACCAGCATCGAGAAGTGCTCAATGCCCGGCGCCATGCCTTCGAATCCCCAGGGCGTCCTTTCCATTGAGGCGTCCGGGAAGAGCTTCATCACGGCGTCCAGCACCAGGCTCTCCGACTCGCTGGGATTGACCGGGCAGGATATCCTGACGGATGTCATGTCCCGGAGATTGATTGTGTGTATATAACCCTCCCCGGCGGGCGGGTAAGGATTATGTATCTGCGATGCAACATACCCGGGCATGAAGACTGACGTTCTCGGCGCGGCTGCGAGAAGAGGCATATTCCTCAGCCCGGACGCTCTCGATTACATCATGTCCAACCCCGACCCCGTCGCCTTCACGAACACCGCCATAGCATCGCTTTCTTCAGACAAGATGTTCATCAGCCGCTCCGACATCGAGGACTGCCTGGCGGGAGACACGCCCATCTTCACATCCCCCGGGACCGACGTGCCGCGGAACAAAAGGCAGACCGACATAGAAGTGCTGAACGGCAGCGACGTCACCGGGAACTCCACCTGCGAGGGGGACATCACGGATTTCACGTCCTACTTCCGCAGCAGGTACGACATTCTGAGCAGGATCATATCCAGACGCAGGGATTTCGGGATGAGCATATCCATCGCCAAGGCGATGAACCTGGACCGGGACGTCAGGGTCATAGGAATGGTCTACGACGTCAACATCACGAAGAACGGGCACATCATCCTGACCCTCGAGGACGCGGAAAGCAACTGCAAGGTCTTCATCTCCAAGGATTCTCCTCTGGCCGGCGAGACGTTCGTGAGCGACGAGGTCATAGGGATAGCGGGAAAGCCCAACGGGAGGAGGGACCTTCTGATAGCCAACGAGATATTCAGGCCCGACGTGCCCAGAATGAATCGCTGGGAGGCCTCGGATTCCGTGTCCTCGGTGGCGTTCCTGTCGGACGTCCATGTTGGCAGCTACACTTTCCTGGAGGACCGTTGGAAACGCATGGTCTCATGGCTCAAGGAGAACGCCTATAAGACCGACCTCAACTACATAGTGTTCCCCGGCGACGTGGTGGACGGCATCGGCATATTCCCCGGACAGGAAGAGGAGCTGAGGATCAACGACATATACGAGCAGTACGAGAAACTGGCCGAGTACCTGAAGGACATACCCGACCACATCAAGATGGTGGTCCATCCCGGCAACCACGACGCCGTCCGCCTGGCGGAGCCGCAGCCCGCGCTCGGCACGATGTTCACAAAGACCTTCGATTCCAACATCATGATGGTGGGCAACCCTGTGACCCTGAAGATAGAGGACAGGGTGATACAGACATACCACGGCAAGAGCATCGATGACTGGATAGCGGGAGTTCAAAAGCTCACTTACGACGACCCCATGGGAGTGATGAGGGAGATGCTCAGACGCAGACATCTAGCACCTATCTACGGCCAGAGGACCGCTCTCGCACCTGAGAAGAAGGATTATCTTGCTATGGAGACCCTGCCCGATCTTTTCGTTTCGGGGCACATCCACGGAGCCGGCGCCGGAGAGTACAACGGGGTTAAGATAATCAACGCCTCCACATGGCAGAGCCAGACCGAATATCAGAAGATGCATAACTTCAATCCGGAGCCCGCCATCATGCCCGTTGTGCATCTGGGAACGGGCGAAATAAATATGAGGAGTTTCATGGACTGACCCCATGGAACTGATGACCGCCGTATGGCTGATCATAGGGGGTCTGCTGGAGCCCTGCTGGGTCATTGCACTGAGGAAATCCGATTCGTACAGGAACAGGACGTGGGCTGTGGTCGCGGTCATATTGATAATAGCAAGCCCCTTCTTTTTATCACTGGCTATGTTGGATATGCACATGGGCACCGCTTACGCCATATGGACAGGCATAGGTTCGATCGGTACCGTGGTCGCCGGGTGCCTGCTTTACAAAGAGAAGATTGAGCGTCTTCAGATCTTCTTCCTGTTCGTGATCATCGTCGGGATAACGGGACTTCAGCTTATGGGGGGTGCCTGAATGAAAGGCAGTTCGGTCGCCTGGGCATATCTGTTCATAGGTGGACTGTTCGAGACCGTCTGGGCCACCACCATGTTCCTTTCGGAGGGATTCTCTGTTATCCTTTGGACCGCCGTGACCATACCGTTCCTTTTCGTCAGCACCTGGTTCCTCGACCTGGCCTTCAAGAGGGGCGTGCCCACGGGCGTCGGTTACGCCATATGGGTGGGCGTCGGCGCCCTGGGCTCCGTGATGGTAGGAATACTGCTTTTCAGCGAGCCTGCCACTCCTGTCCGCTTATTCTTCGTGCTGCTTGTCATCGTGGGGATAGGGGGGCTCGAAGCGTCTTCGAAAAAGAACGTCTGCAAGGATGTCCTGTCGGCGGAATGAACAGAACACTTGGATAATAAAAAATTGATTTATTTAAGCGGTTTAGAAAAGATAGACCTTTGCCAGAAACCAGATTATGACGAAGGAGCCGATCATCAGCATCGAGTAGGCTGCGACCCAGATCGCGGTGAAGACCCTCTTCAGTTTGACAGGGTCCTCCCTTATCTCGTCCCAGATCTCCCCGAAACTCTTCACTCGGCTACCTCGCCTTTCTTTTTCTGGTGCTTGAGGCGCGTGGTGTTCTCGCGTTCCATCTCTTCGAGACTGAACTTGACGAACCTCTCGGATTCTCTGAGATCGGGGATGATCTTGAACTCGAGGGCGTTGACCCTTCTCTTGGTCCTCTCGATCTCGTCCAGGAGCTTCTTCATGGTGGTCTCCACTTCTGCGGCCCTTATCAGGGTGTCGAGAAGTTTCTCGAAGGCCACGGAGGCCTCCTCGATGTAGGCGGACGTGGATATCACACCGTAGCCCTTGTGGGCTATGTCGGTGTGCATCGATCCGGTCGCCTCCACCTTCGGGACCTTCATTCCCATGATGTTCTTGCTCCCAACGATGACCTGATGGTCGGCCTGGAGGGCGTATGCCGCGCTCTTCACGGAAATATCGCCCTCGACCGCCCTCGCGATCGCGATCTTGCTGATGGCCGCCGCGTAGTCCGACGAAACCCCGGCGCGCATCTGGCGTGCCTTCTCCAGGGTCTCGAAGAACTCGATGATGAGGCCGTCCCTCTTCATCTTCAGGATCTTGTGCCCGCCTTTGGTGAGCTTGATCCTTCTCTTGAGGTCCAGGAGGACCGAGCGGTTGGGGGTTATCTCGTGGGCTGACATCGGATCACTTCTTCGGGAGGTACTTCTCGATGTACTTGCGGTCGATCCTGGTCAGCTGGTCCTCGTCGAGCTCGGTGAGTATGTCCCAGGAGATGTCGAGGGTCTGTTCGATGGAACGGTCCTCGTCGTGTCCCTGACGGACGATACGGTCTTCGAAGAGGTCTGCGAAGTCCAGGTATTTCCTGTCCTTCTCGGACAGCGAGTCCTTACCGACGATCGCCACGAGGCCCCTCAGGTCCTTACCCTCCGCATATGCGGCGTACAGCTGGTCCGAAACGGCCTTGTGGTCGTCCCTGGTCTTTCCCTTTCCGATACCGGAGTTCATCAGACGGCTGAGCGACGACGAGACGTTGACCGGCGGGTATATGCCGTTGCGGTGCAGCTCCCTCGAAAGCACGATCTGACCCTCGGTGATGTAACCGGACAGGTCGGGGATGGGGTGCGTGATGTCGTCTCCGGGCATGGAAAGGATAGGGATCTGTGTGATCGATCCTTTCTTGTCCTTGATCCTTCCGGCACGCTCGTACAGCTGCGCAAGGTCGGTGTACATGTAACCGGGGTATCCGCGCCTTCCGGGCACTTCTTCCCTGGCCGCGGACACCTGACGCAGCGCCTCGCAGTAGTTGGTGACATCGGTCATGATGACCAGCACCTGCATTCCCAGCTCGAAGGCCATGTACTCCGCGGTGGTGAGTCCCAGACGCGGGGTGACTATACGCTCGACGGCGGGGTCGTCTGCCAGGTTCAGGAAGACCACCGCGCTCTTGAGCGCTCCGGTCCTCTCGAACTCCTTCATGAACATCTGCTTCTCTTCGTTGGTGATACCCATTGCGATGAACACCACGGCGAACTCTTCGTTCTCTCCGCGTACCTTCGCCTGCCTTGCGATCTGCAGGGCGATATCGTTATGGGGCAGACCGGACGCCGAGAATATCGGCAGCTTCTGTCCCCTGACCAGGGTATTCATGCCGTCGATGGTGGATATTCCGGTCTCGATGAAATCGGCCGGGCTGTCCCTTGCCCACGGGTTGATGGCCGCCCCTTCGATCCCGAGTTCTTTCTCGGGGACTATGGGCGCACCTCCGTCGATGGGCTCTCCCGCTCCGGAAAGCACCCTTCCGAGCATGTCCCTGGAGACGGGCATCTTCATGGCCTCTCCGAGGAAGCGCACGGACGCGGACCTGTCGATACCGGTGGTGCCTTCGAATATCTGAACGACGACCAGGTCATCGGACGAATCGAGGACCTGTCCTCTCCTGACGCTTCCGTCGGAGAGCCTGACCGCGACCATCTCCTGGTAACCGACCGGCTCGGTCTTCTTGACGAAGATGAGAGGTCCAGCGATCTGGGAGACCGTCTTGTACTCTTTGGTTACTTTTGCCATAGTATCACACTCCCAGTCCCTTGAACTGTTCTTCCATGTCGACTCCTACCGCTTTCATCTCCTCGTCGATCTTCTCCTCGTATTTGGCCTGGTTGAACCTCTGCCTCACGGGGAGGTACGCTATCTTGTCGACGGCTATGCCGTTGGCGATCGCCTTGTCGGCCAGATCGGAATATTTCCTGATGAGCTTGACCATCACGTACTGCCTCTCCATGGGGCAGTAGCAGTCGATGGGGTGGTAAGCGTTCTGCTGAAGGAATATCTCGCGTATCATCCTGGCGACCTCGAGGGTCATCTTCTGCTCGTCCGGCAGAGAGTCGGAACCGACCATCTGCACGACCTCCTGCAGCTCCGACTCCTTCTGGAGGACCTGCATTGCCCATGTCCTCTGGTCGATGAAGTCCTCGGAGACGTTCTTCTTGAACCACCCGGCAAGGTCCTTTCCGTACATGGTGTACGAAGTGAGCCAGTTGATGGTGGGGAAGTGCCTCCTCTCCCTCAGCTTGGTGTCGAGTGCCCAGAAAACGCGCACGATGCGCAGGGTGTTCTGCGTAACGGGCTCGGACAGGTCTCCTCCCGGAGGAGAGACCGCACCGATGACGGTGACCGATCCGTCCTGTCCGTTGAGTGTCTTCGCACGGCATGCGCGCTCGTAGAACTCGGAAAGACGTCCCGCAAGGTATGCGGGGTATCCCTCTTCTCCGGGCATCTCTTCCAGCCTGGAGGAGATCTCACGCATGGCCTCGGCCCACCTGGAGGTGGAGTCGGCCATCAGTGCCACGTTGTATCCCATATCTCTGAAGTATTCCGCGATGGTCATTCCCGTGTAGACGGACGCTTCCCTCGCGGCGACGGGCATGTTGGAGGTGTTGGCGATCAGGACGGTCCTCTTCATCAGGGACTCGCCGGTCTTCGGGTCCGAGAGCTCGGGGAATTCCGTAAGGACCTCCGTCATCTCGTTCCCGCGCTCTCCGCATCCGATGTACACCACGATCTCGGCGTCCGAGAATTTGGCCAGGGACTGCTGTGTGACCGTCTTTCCGGTACCGAACGCACCGGGGATGGCGGCCGCTCCTCCCTTTGCAAGGGGGAACATCGTGTCCAGGACCCTGAGCCCTGTGATGAGGGGCACGTCAGGCATGTATTTCTCGGCGACCGGACGGGGACCGCGGACGGGCCATTTCTGGACCATCGTGAGCTCGCGCCCGTCGACGACGGCTATTACCTTGTCGACGTTGTATTTTCCCTTCTCTGCTACCTTTTCGACCTTTCCTTTAGGAACGGCGGGGGGCACCATGATCTTGTGCACCATGGGCCCTTCCTGGACCGTACCGAGCACCTGCCCGGGCGATACCTCGTCCCCGGCTTTCACCGCGGGCACGAACTCCCATTCTGCATCTCTGCTCAGTCCGGGTGCCCTGGCACCGCGGAAGATGAAGTCTCCCATCATCTCCCTGAGGACGGGCAGCGGCCTCTGGATACCGTCGTAGACGGAGGTCAGAAGTCCGGGTCCCAGCTCTACGACGAGAGGAAGTCCGGTGTTTGTAACCGGTTCGCCGGGTTTGACACCGGACGTCTCCTCGTAAACCTGGATGATTGTCTTGTCGCCTACGATCTTGATGACCTCTCCCATAAGTTTCTCGTTGCCAACATGCACGACGTCGTACATCCTGGGCGAGATCCCGATGGCGGTCACGACCGGTCCGGCAACCCTGTAAATTACACCTTGTTCAGCGGTCATTCATTCATCCTCTGCTTTGTATAAATCAACGCCAATTACTCTCTTTACTTTCTCACGGAGGTCGCTCTCGTCGCCTCCCACCGGCACAATGACCGGCTGGATCGAATCCAACACCCTGTTCCTGACGTTGTGGGACAGGTATGCTAGGTCCTTGGCGTCGACCGCCAGGATCCCTATGTTAGGATCGCCCATTGCTTCCAGCATCTTATCCTGGTAGTTCATTTCGTCTGCGACGAATACCATCCTGAGCCCCGCAAGGCGGAACCCGAGCACGAACTCCTCGTTACCGATAACAGCTATCTCCATCAGATCACCAGCAGCCCTTTGATAATATCTGTGTCCAGTCCGCTCTGGATGCCCCTTGCGATAGCAAGTATGTTGGATATCTCGTTCTCCTTGTGGATCATGAAGTCCATGACCGGGGCTACCGACAGCGGGTTCAGATGAGAGAACTTCTTCGCACGTTCCATCTCATATCTCTTCAAAGCGCTCTCGATCGCTCTTATCGAAACGACCGGGGCGTCGAGTATAGGCTTCACGGCCTCGTAGAAGTCCATCTGCGATATCTCGCTGGATACACCGGAGACCGACTCGATGTTGGCCAGCTGTGCGGCCGTCCTCCTGTCGATCTGCTTCCCTCCGGGGACTATGTATTCCATGACGTTCGCTTCGCCGTAGATGCCTTCGGCCTTGAGCTTCATTATCGTAGAGAAGTTGACCAGGTCGATCTCGTGCCTTATGTAGTCTTGGAACATCAGGGTGGGCCTGCTGTCCGGAACGATCGCCTGAAGAAGCCTTGCGTACTTGAACTTGTCAAGGAAGTCCTCTATGACCGCGAGCCCGCCGGAAGTTCCCATATACCCCGCTATGAGGTCCGAGGGAATGTTAACGGAATCCATCCTGCTGTATTCGGTCAGGATCTCTTCCACGGTGGAGAGCGACAGGAGCTTGTCCAGCTGCGCCTCTTTAAGGCTCCCCGCGGGAACAAGGTCCTCCTTGATGCTCTTCTCGTCCAGTCCGAAGGACTTGCCGCGAAGGATCATCTTGACGTTCCAGATGTTCCATTTCTCCAGGTACGCCGAGACCATTGTGTACAGCTCCCCTTCCGATGCCTTGAGGATGCTTGTGAACACCCTCGACATGTTGAGGTATGAGGCATACTCCACCAGGTCGATTCCGGACATCCTGCCCGCGAGCTCGGACATCTCCTTCTGGTATCCGCTCTCGCTCATGTAACGGGATATCTCGGGAAGGGACATCAGCAACATCTTGTTGTATTCCTCTTCCTTGATCAGCTGGGACTTCTTCGCTTTGACCCGGGTTACCGTGTATGCGTAGTTGCCGCGTCTCGTGTTGCGCCTGAACATATGTTCACCCGAACAGGATATCCGATAGGGCTTTCAGGTTGCTGTTCCAGATGTCGCTCAGCAACGTTCTGTACTGCAGGTCGACCTCTGTGCTTCCGTCCTTGCTCCTGAGGATGATCCCCGCGCTGATCCCGTCGTCCTTCTCGACAGATTCCACGCCGAGCTCCTCGGCTGTGAAGTTTTCCTTGTCGGAAATGACGGCGATGGGCGCAGGTATCAGCTTCTTGGCATCCTTGACGAGGGCCTTGTAACGTGCCAGCTTGTCCGCCTTTGAGGAGGACTCCAGCTCGGCAAGTGCTTCGTCGAATGCGCGGGCGAGAATCTCCTTCTTCTTGGCCAGGACGATGTTCTTGCTCTCCAGCTCAGCGCTGGAGATCTCCTGGCGGTCAAGGCGCTCGATCTCGCTCACGAGCCTCTTATCCTCGCTTGTCTTCATTTCAGAGATACGGGCTTCGGCCTCTGCCTCGATCTTTTGGATCTCGGCCTTGGTCGAGTCCATTATGGACCTGACCTTGGCGTCGGCCTCCGCCTGTATCTCCTTCGTGACGCTTTCCAATGCCATGAGATGAGCCTCTGGCTTCACATCACGAAGATAGCAAGGATAGCGATGACCAGTCCGAAGATGACGATTGTCTCAGGAAGAACCATGTAGATCATAGCCTTTCCGAAAAGGCTGGCGTCTTCCGTGATGGCGCCGACTGCTGCGGCACCGATGTCTTTCTCGGCCATACCGGATCCAAGTCCGGCGAGTCCAACTGCTATTCCTGCTCCGATTGCAATCAATCCAGATCCTACGTCTCCTTCCAATGCCATATTTATACCTCTGCTTTGGTCTTGTTTTCTGTGTTAAGGGGTTCGTAATGGGTTTTCTTGCGTGTGACCTTCAAAGGAGCGTACTCCTTTCCGCCTCCGACAAAGAACTTGGCCATCAGCTCGACGTACTGTAGCCTGAGGCTATGCAGTCCGGCCGATAAGATAGCCAGGAAGAATATCATGAGGTGGCCGATGAGGAACACGGCGAATCCGAGTATAAGGCCCAGAACGCCCCCCATCGAGTCGTAGATCATTATAAACGCAATATAGTTGAAGGCCAGCGCCATGCCCGCTTTGGACATTCCGATGGCCGCCAAACGAGTGTAGGAAAGAATGTTCCCTACGATTCCCGGCAGCTCCATGATGCTCATTCCGCCGTGGCTCTTGATGTTGATGCCGCATCCTGCGGCCAAGAGCACTATTCCCACGGCGAAAGGCACCATGTAGACCGTCGTCAGGTCGCCCATGTTACCGCCGATCAGCGCGTTCGCCAATGCGTAACAGAACATGACCAGCCCGACAAATGCCAGTATCCATCCTCCCTGCTCCATGAAAGCGTGCTTGAAGCCGTGCCTCATGTTGAGGTTGATGAACGAGCATATGTACCCGATCATCAGGTGCACGACGCCTATGTAGACCGAGAGCTTCAGAAGAAGCGGGATCTCCACAAGCTTCCCTACGCCCACGTGGGAGACGATATGGCCTCCCTCGGAGTGTATGAAATCAGGCAGCACCGCGGAGAACGCGCCGAGCGCCCCCTCCTCCATGCCGAATATGTGCTCCCATGTTATGCCGGTAGGCGAATATGTGCCGGTGAAGTGCATGCCCAGACATTCCCCGTAGAAGAGGAGTCCGAACAGGAACGACCATATGCCGCCGAAGAACAGGACGCGGGCGATTATGCGCCAATCTCTGCCCTTCGCGACCTTGAGGCCGTATGCTCCGAGTATTATGAACGGAATGGCGTATCCGACATCCCCCACCATGAATCCGAAGAACATGGGCAGGAAGATCGCTATGAGGATCGTCGGGTCGATCTCCTGGTACTTCGGCACGTCCACGAGCTTCGTGGCGTACTCGTAACCGGTAGAGTATCTCCCGTTGTTCATCCTTGTGGGCGCGGTCTTGAAACGCTTCTCGACCGCCTCGGTCTCCGCGTCCTTGCGTCCGCGGGTCTCCTGGAACTCGACGTACATTCTGCCTTCCGAGTCCTTCTCCAGTTTCTCTTTTACCTGTTCCACCATCTTGGTGGGAACCCACGCGTCTATCACGAACGAATATTCGCTTGTGGCTATCCTCAGGGGGACCTCACCCTTTTCGACCGTTATCGAGAGGTCCTCATCCGATGCCCTCAGGAAGGCCTGATGCCTTTCCTTGATCGCGGCGAGCTCCTCTTCGACCTTTGCAAGGCCTGCCTCGGCGTTTGCGATCTCGGTCTCGGTGGCCTTCAGGGCCTCGGCGGGCGAGCCGGTCGACCCGGCTGGCACCTGGATTTCGGAGAATCCGAAGGCAGAGAGGGTAGACACCGTCTTATCCCTGTCCCTGTTCCTCATGAAAACGGCGACCGCGGTGGGGCCCTTCTTCATGGTCGCAACAAAAAACTCCACGTCCATGGCCTTGATAAGGGCCTCGGAGGGGTCTTCGGCGACAGTGCCGACGATGACGGCGATGCTCTCGTAACCGCCGTACAACTGGAGGTCCAGCGGGAGCATCTGTAGAATTTCAAGGTTGTTTTTCTTAGTGTTTAGTGCGGCGATTCTCTGGTTGAGATCATTCCTTCTGTCGAGGACCCTCATTACTTCGTCCTCGACTGATTCGACGCTGTTGGATAATATCCGGCTCTTTACCTTTTCAACAGGTAAGCTAGGTGTCTTGGTATGTTTGTTTATACCAAGCTCCTTCTCCATGGACCTCACCTTCAGCAGCCTCTCGGATGCTTTGGATGAAAATTCACGGGGCGAACCTATGGAAAAGCCCTCGTCCGCGTCGACGGTATGATCGATCAGGTGTACCGCTTCTGCACCGTACAAGACCTCTATGGCCTCGTCCATGTGGGCTTTGGTACCCGCAACGACAATCCTACTCATCGACTCAGGAAGTGACATCTAGGGTCCTCTCGAATTCTTTGTTGAGAAAATCTTTGACTTCCTTCATCTTAGCTTCAGAAGCATTCTGGAGGACTTTGGCCTGCGACCTGCCCTTTTTGAGGAGCTCTTCGCGTTTAGCCTGAAGCTCCATGCTCTTTGCTGCGATATTGGACTCGGTGGAGCTGCGTATCTTAGCTTCCTCGTCCTGAATCTTCTTCACAGAATCCCTGCGGGCTTTGGATAAAGCCTCCCTGCTTTCGGCCCGGGCCTTTTCGACCTTGGCGTCAGCGGCCTTCTCCGCATCCTTAATCTCCGTAAGTATTTCAGTTCGGCTCAAATTAAACTCCCCGACCTTTTGGGCAGTTATATCGAAGAATATACTTAATGGTAATTGTGGTTGTTTATATACTCCCCATTATAACAAAAATAACTTAGGCGGGGTATCTCCTGACCGTGATGCCCGACTCGCCCAACAGCTCTTTGGACAGGTCGTCGGGATAACCTTCACCGTATACGATCTCGATTATTCCGGCATTGATTATGATCTTCGCACACATGGAGCAGGGGTATGTGGTCGTATAGATGGATGCGTCCTTTACACTGACGCCGAAGTACGCCGCCTGCACCACCGCGTTCTGTTCAGCGTGCACTCCCCTGCACAGCTCATGCCTGGTACCCGAGGGAACGTCGAGTATCTCGCGTATGCACCCAAGCTCTTCGCAGTGCCTCGATCCCTTGGGCGCTCCGTTGTATCCGGTGGATAACACTCTTTTATCTTTTACGATAACGGCCCCGACCTGCCTGCGTATGCAGGTCGACCTGGTGGCCACGAGTTTGGCCATGCTCATGAAATACTCGTCGTTCGAGGGTCTTTCCATCGATGCTCCATGGATATTTTCGTATATAGCGGTTGAGAACGTTAAATAACGCTAAGCTGTTTCATTGCATTGTGAAGCGTGAAGACAGAGATACACTTATCGCAATGGCGGTAATAGTGCTGGTGTTCGCGTCGGGGTATGCATGTCTTCATCTTTACTCGGGACACAATCCATATTTTTCGCTCGTCACTTCGCAGAGCATGCAGCATGACGACCACAGTTCCGAGCTTGGAATAATCGACACGGGAGATCTTGTTATTGTAAGAGATAAGTCGAAGATAGATATCCAGACATATCTGGAGGGCCGAATGACGGGCTTCAAATCATTCGGAGACTACGGCAGCGTGATAATATATAGTGGAGACAACGGCTCCAGCATAATACATAGGGCTCTGCTTTATCTTGAAGTAAAAGAGGACAGTTCAGGAAAATATGCCAGCATATCATATCTGGATTCCTATCCCTCCTGGGAAAGCGCGTACTCGCCCGGAACGGAGCTTGACCCGGAGATGCTCAGAGAGGATATCGTACTCAACGATCTAGGATACAGAGGCCTTGACGTGAGGATCGATATAGCATTCATACTCAGCAAGACGGACGCAGGGGTTTCGGGATATGTAACTATGGGCGATAACAACACCATCACCGATCAGAGCTCGTTTTACGGCTCGGATTTTGTGATATCTGGACTTGTGACGGATGAAAGGATATTATCCATTCCGGTCAGTGAAATACCTTGGTTGGGATGTTTTAAACTCTTACTTGACGGAAGAGGATACATCGTTGAACATCACTCGCCCAACAGTATCCCATATCTATGTGTTTCAGCACTGGGCATGTTGTTCGTTCTTTTTTCCCTGTATATTTTTTGCATCGGATATACCATAGAAAAGAAAAAAAGGGGTGTTTGACCGCAAACCCCCCCACCCCTTCATTTCCACTGGAGAAGAAAAACAGATCATATGAGAGTGGTCTGCTTCACATTTTTATAATTCTTTAATTTTTTGAAGAGAACATCCGATTTTATGAGGTCCATAACTTCTTTGCTTCCAAGTTCTATCTCCCTTGTTCTCCCCGCACGACCGAACGATTTGACCCTTGCATGGATTATTCCCATCATATCCAGTTCGGATATCAGACCGGCGACCCTTCTCTGTGTAAGTGTAGATGATTCCAAAATTTCGGATATGTGTTTGTAT
>Ga0265294_10000845_pt1 | contig 41342 bp, 33 predicted proteins | sample MunlanPumphouse3_FD_192504 | JGI IMG/M metagenome (GOLD analysis project Ga0265294, IMG submission 192504) | Groundwater microbial communities from a municipal landfill in Southern Ontario, Canada - Pumphouse #3 | ecosystem: Environmental > Aquatic > Deep subsurface > Groundwater | place... | reverse complement strand
GAGATGGTAGTAGGTTCTTGGTCTCATCTGTTTTCCGGTAATCCACTCCAGTCCAGCAATGATTACCTGTCCACCATCGAAGGCTGGGATGGGAAGTAAATTGACCACTGCAAGGGAGATGGAAACCACTCCCATGAGATACAACAATCCTCGTATACCACTTACTGTGCTGCTCTCAAACCCGAGGCTGGTGATATCCCCGATCATCAGAGCGGAACGAGCCATGCCCGTAACTTCCGAGCGTAGGTCTGCATCTCTTCTCGAGACCAAATTGCGCAGTGATGCAATGGTCTCTTCTGCAACATTCCACCCCTTGCGAATCCCACCTATGAGACTGAACCGCTCATTCTCTCCCTCTTTTGTATTTACTGCGAGTGAGAACCCAAGGACGAATGATCCCCCTTCATTGCGGCCAGGGGTGAAGCGCAAGTCCCTTTCCTGCCCGTTTGTGTCCACAACGGTGAATGAGATCTCATCCTCTGTATGGTCGGCCAATACAGTAAGGAGATCGAGTTGGTTCATGACAGGGATATCTTCAACAGAAACTATTACATCCCCTTCTTGCAATCCTTGGCTGTAGGCAGGGCTCCCATAGCGTACTGATCCTACCTGCAGTTCCTGTATTGGGGTCAAGCCGTATCGATATCCTCCATCAGGTTTTGGGGCTCCCTGTACCTCAATATCGATGGTTTCTCCATTACGTTGGATGGTAAACTGCTCAAGACCATTGCTTTCCGCAAGCTTTGCCTCCAGTGCTTGCCAGTCATCAATCGGTGTTTCTCCCAGGCCGATGATCTTGTCACCTTTCCGTATCCCGGCCTCATAGGCTGGACTATCCTGGTTGTTGAATAGGGAAGGGTATTCACCAGTGGTGGCAACCACTGCCTCATTGGTGATGACCTGGGTCGGCAGGCTTGCAAGTATGGCATACAGAAGGGCGGCAAAAAGAAGATTGGCTATCGGTCCACTGAGATAGGTAAGGACCCTTCGTGCTGGGTGGGCGGAGAAGAGCGACCCTTCCTCGGTATGCGTAAATTGTTTCTGCTTGTGGATCAGTGCTTGGCTCAGATCATCAGACCCCTTGAGTCGACAATACCCACCCAATGGAAATAGGCTTATCCGGTATTCAGTACCTTTATGCTGGGTAGCTAGGAGCTTTGGACCGAGACCAAACGAGAACACCTCGACGTCTATCCCATTGAGTTTTGCGGTCACCAGATGACCGATTTCATGGATGACCACTACTATGGTTATTCCGACCAATCCTATGAGATATTTCATAAGGATGGCAGCTATTCCACTCATAGGTAACTTCTTGCAATATTCCGGGCCCGTTTGTCAAGTGCGAGGGTCTCTTCAAAGCTTCCCACGCTCTCACTCCATGCATGTTCCAGCGTCCTCTGGACTACCTCGATCATCTTGGGATAAGAAATAGCTCCTTTCAGGAAGGCATGTACAGCTATCTCATCCGCTGCATTGAAAGCAAGGGCAGAGGAGCCACCTCGTCTGAGGATTGAGAATGCCAGTGAAAGGAGAGGAAATCGCTCATAGTCGGGTTTGGAGAAGTGGAGGGTGAGATCGGTGAAATCCAATGGAGAGACAAGCGATGCATGTCCTGCTCCCAGTGCATTGATGATCGGAAGAGTCATGTCTGGATTGCCCATCTGTGCATACACTGCACCGTCTATGGTGCGTACCATGGAGTGTACAATGGACTCTGGGTGGATTACCACTTCAATTTTATCGGCAGCAACATTGAAGAGGTATGAGGCTTCAATTACCTCAAGAGCCTTGTTTGCCAAGGTTGCGCTGTCGATGGTTATCTTCTTTCCCATATTCCATGTGGGATGGGCTAGAGCCTTTTCAACAGTGATGGAAGCAAAATCCTTCTTTGGCAGAGTCCTGAAAGGACCTCCACTGGCGGTAAGGATCAAGCTTGAAATTGAACTGGGAGCCCTTCCTTTCAGCAATTCCCAGATGGCAGAGTGTTCGCTGTCAACAGGAATGATGGATGACCCATATTGCTTAGCTACATCGAAAAGGTAGGACCCAGCACATACCACACTCTCCTTGTTTGCAAGAGCTAGGTCAAATCCACACCTCAGTGCAGAAAGGGATGCCTTGAGACCCTCGAATCCTGCAATGGCATTCAGTACCATATCTGCTTCAAGGGAGTGCAACATCTCTTCCAAGCCATCGAACCCTGTATAGGTTTTTATTCCTTCTATGCCAGATAAGGAAGATCCAGTGGTACATATTGCTTCTGCCTGGAATTCATGGGCCAAGGAGAGTAATTCTTTTGATCGAGTATTGCTGGAAAGGCCCACCACCTTGAAGGGGAGGGCTTTGCTACGGATTGCCTGAAGTGTCGTGGTACCGATACTGCCGGTACAGCCAAGGATAATTATCCGTTTCATACCATTAGAAAAGCGTAAGCAGGAGCCAGAAGATAGGAGCACTGGCGAGCATGGAGTCGATGGAGTCCAATAGGCCTCCTCTGCCTGGAATAAGGGAACCACTGTCCTTGACCTGTGCAGAACGTTTGAACGCACTCTCGATCAAGTCTCCAATGTTCGCTGCAGATGAGGTTGCAAATCCCAGGAGTAATGCCATCCAGATGGAGATATCCTCTTTAATGCCTGGAACGAACAAGCAGAACAGTACTGCCAGGACCATTGCGCTGAGGGTTCCCCCGATAAATCCTGCCAAACTCTTGTTAGGGCTAACCTTGATGATTCCCTTGTTGTTTCTTCCCATGGACATGCCGAAGACAAAAGCAAAGATATCATTCCCAAAGACCAGCAGGAAGAACAAGATCAAGGATGCAGATGGATGGGGCAGCGTAAGGATTCGTTGGATGAATGTAATGAGTATTCCAGGATAGAGGATAAGGAGACTCTCTCCACCAATTCGGGAGAGTGATTTTGCAAATGAATCCTTGTCCCCATGCCGTAGTTCCATGCTGAAGAAAAAGAGTGCCAGCAAGACAACTGTCAGATCCACCAAGGGCAAGCTTGGTGCATGGGCAATTTCAATCCACTGAGCGAGAGGAAGTAACCCAATACCCCAAGGGGAAATATGAAGCGTGGTGTTCTCTGCTTTCTCGTACAACACCTTTAATTCTTTCGCACCATAGGTTGCGGTTACCACAGCCAATAGGGAGAGGGCCAGATAGGAGTTATGGGGCAATAAGAAAATGATGATAAAAAGTGTTGGAAGGGTTATTACTGTGGTGAGAACCCGCTTTCCCATTGATGTCATTGTACCCCCCCAAATTTTCTAACCCGTTTTCCATAATCCTTGCAGATTCTCTGGATGTCTTCTGCATCCCAATCAGGCCATAATTTTTCATAGAATGCAAGTTCAGCGTATGCGCTGTCCCAGAGCAAAAAATTGCTCAGGCGTTTTTCATTTGCACTTCTCACTATCATATCGACTGGGGGGATGTGAGGCAAGTCCAAATTACTGGCGAGCGAAGTCTCTGTAATCGCCTCTCCGGGATGGATTGTCATGAAATGGTTGACCGCCCGACAAATTTCATCCCGTCCACCATAATTGAGCGCAATGATTGCAGTAATTGTTGTATTGTTGCTTGTTTCTTGGACAGTGGTGGCTACAGCCTGTTGCACTTGTGCAGGGAGACCGCTGAGGTCTCCACGTACCAGAATGCGGATTCCATGATGGTTGTAGTAACCAATCTCTCCATGGAGCTTGGAAACAAAGAGATGCATCAGATAGGAAACCTCTTGCTCACTTCGTTTCCAGTTCTCCGTAGAGAAAGCGTAGAATGTGACAAACCCGATGCCCTGTTCGGAAGCTTCACGGATGACCCGTTTAACAGCTTTCAATCCTTCCAGGTGTCCGGCGGTTCTCGGCAGTGAGCGTTTTTGCGCCCAACGTCCGTTACCATCCATAATGATACCCAGATGGACAGGGACAGCAGGTTTTCTCTCCATACTTTAGATCTCCATTATTTCCTTCTCCTTCTCATCGGAGAGGGAGGTGATCTGTTCGACATGGGAGTCTGTCATTTTCTGGATTTTGCTTTCACCATCCTTAAGCTCATCCTCGCTGATATCGCCATTTTTCTGCAGCTTCTTCAGCTCATCGATTGCTTCACGCCTGATGTTTCGGATAGCAACCTTGCTCTGCTCAGCAGTAGATTTGGCGTTCTTCACCAGCTGCTTGCGTCTCTCTTCATTCAATGGTGGGAAATTCAATCTGATCAATTTTCCGTCATTGTTCGGGGGAAGCCCAAGATCACTCTTGAGGATAGCCTTTTCAATTGCACCGAGAACACTCTTGTCCCAAGGCTGGATAACAATTGTTCTAGCCTCAGGAATGCTGATGGTTGCGACCTGGTTGATCGGCGTTTCTGCACCATAATAGTCTACTCGAATCTTCTCCAGCAGAGAGGCTGAAGCTCGACCAGTGCGCAGACCGGCAAAATCCCTTGAGAGACTCTCAAGACTTTTTTGCATCTTACTTTCACATGTGTCCAATACCTGTTGCATACTCATCTCCAATAAAACGACCGCTCACAAGGCGTGAGCGGTTCGTATCAAGCGACTACACTCAGACGCTGCAGGATGCAGCACCAGCGCGCAGAAATGCATAGTTAACGATTTCCAGGGAAGCACCAGCTGCCTTGCCAACCTCATTTGCCTTCTTCTCTACAGACATGGAGTCGTCCTTGACGAACGGCTGCTGCAGGAAACAGATCTCACTGAGGTGCTTGTTCAACTTGCCCTTGACGATACCTTCGATAACCTTTGCAGGCTTGCCAAGCTTCTCAGCCTGTGCAGTGAAGATCTCAGTCTGTTCCTTGATATAGTCAGCATCAACAGCATCGGTATTGAGATAGGAAGGGGTGAACGCAGCAACATGCAATGCACAGTCGTTGGCGAACTCCTTGACCAAATCATTCTCAAAAATCTTCTTGTCATCAGATTTGAACATTACCAGGACAGCAAGAGCACCATTGCCGTGGACATAGGTGCTGGCAAACTCATTCTCCCCAATATCGAAAACGTGAAGCTGCTTGAGCGCCATGTTTTCCTTGATAATGGTGATCAAATCAGTGACCATGCCTTCCAGTTCCTCGTTGATCTCACTGTAGCCTTTCTCAAGTGCTACTGCACAGATGTTGTTTCCGAGTTCATCGAACTGATCATTGCTGGCAACAAAGTCTGTCTCACAGGAAAGCTCGACCATAACAGCCTTGTCTTTCCCGACTTTCACGAACACACGACCGTTGTTGGTTGCGCGGTCCTGGCGCTTTGCAACAGCGGCGAGACCCATCTCTTTAAGAATTTTCTCAGCAGCGGCGAAATCGCCGTTTGACTGGGTCAGTGCCTTCTTGCAATCCATCATTCCTGCGCCGGTAATATCGCGCAGTTTTTTTACTACTTCAGCGGTAATTGCCATGCTTCACTCCTTAGTCTTTGTACAGGGTTTCTTCGTCAACGAGGAGGTCATCTGATTCAGTTTCTTCCTCAGTCTCTGTCACTTCTTCCTTCTCTACGTTCTCTTTCTCTTCAAACTTGGAGAATTCAGCACCCTCTTCAGTGGAGAAGACAATTTCTTCGGTCTCTTCTGCCTTTCCCTCGGTCTCTTCTACCTTTTCATCCTCATCTTCACCACCAAGGGCTTCAATGATCTGGATACCAGCTTCATTGTCAGCATCGACAACTGCGTTGGCAATGATTTCAACAAAGAGGCTGATGGCACGGATGGCGTCATCGTTTCCGGGGATGGGGTAGGTGATATCAGTAGGGTCACAGTTGGTATCGACGACTGCAATAACAGGGATACCCAGGCGCTTTGCCTCAGTGACAGCGATAGCTTCCTTCTTGGTATCGATAATGAAGAGGGCTCCTGGGAGCTCTTTCATGTCCTTGATACCGCCAAGGTTCTTTTCCAGTTTTGCCTTCTGCTTGGTAAGCAAGGAGACTTCTTTCTTGGTAAGGGATTCAAAAGTACCATCGATTTCCATCTTTTCAATCTTCTTGAGTGTTGCGATGGACTTCTTGATGGTTGAGAAGTTGGTCAGCATTCCACCGAGCCAACGGTTGTTGATGTAAGGCATGCCACAGCGCTTTGCTTCAGCTTCAATAGCCTGCTGGGCCTGTTTCTTGGTTCCTACGAACAGAATAGGCTTGCCCTGCTTAACAATTGCACGTACAGCGTCATATGCTTCTACGATGCAGGCAGATGTTTTCTGCAGGTCAATGATATGGATGCCGTTTCTCTGGCTGAAAATGAAACGGGCCATCTTGGGGTTCCACCTTTTTGTCTGGTGGCCGAAATGTACGCCTGACTCGAGCAGGCTCTTCATGGTTACTACGGACATAATCCTCCTGTCTGACAACACAATCGACCTATTGGCCTTGATTTGTGCGTCACCCTTCTACTATTACTCACCTCTAGGGTGGAGATTCCTCTGTCACTATACGGACAAAGGTGAACCCAGTATTTCAGAAATTTGTAACAATGGCAAGCCTATAACAGTAGCTTCATCACCATCGATTCTTTCAACCAAGTTCCGGCCAGCTCCCTGGAGACGATAGGAGCCAGCTGCTCCTTTCCATTCCTCTGTTTCCAGATAAGAGGCAATTCTGTCTGGACCAAGGTTTTTAAAGGAAACCACTGCCAGATCTGATCCGCTGAATACCTTTTCTTGATACCACAGGGCCCATCCTGAGTGCACTTCATGCTTCTTTCCATCAAAGAGGGAAAGTTGGGAGAAAGCTTCCTGTCTGTCCTTGGGCTTTCCGATCAGGGAGCCCTGGAAGGAGATCATGGTATCACAGCAGAGAACGGGTATCTCATAAACTGGGTGAGTATCCTGAAAGGATGCCAGTTTTCGGTTTGCAAGCAACTCTGTGACTATTGCCGGATCAGTTTCGTCGTGGGTTTCATCGCACCCGGTTTTGAATACCTTCACGGTCACTCCAAGTGATTCGAGCAAAGCCTTTCGCGCCACTGATCCACTTGCCAGTATCATAGACGGTAGTAGTGCAGCAAAATCAGCCAATTTCTGCCTCCAGCTCCTCTATTTCTTCGCTCAGCTCAAGCCAAGCATGCTCCTCAGCGTGCAACTGCTCGCTGAGTGTTTCCTTCTTTTTCACCAGACTGGTGATGGTCTGGGCGTCACTGTAATTCTCTTCCTTCGCCATTTCAGCTTCCACCAAGGCGATTGATGCCTCCAGTTTCTCATGGTTTTCCAGAAGCTTTTCGCTTTGGCGTTGCAGCGTGCCAAGCCGATTCCTCATCCTGTTTGCTTCCTTGTACGAGCGTGCTTGCTTGCTCTCGCTTTGGATGGTTGGGGAACTCTGTTTCTCTACCTTTTCCTTCTGTTCCAGCTTGTAGGAAAAATAGGAGTAGTCTCCTTCAAAAAGCTCAGGGGGATTGTCATTTGTAAGGTAGAGAATCTTTGAGGCAATGTGTTCAATGAAATATGCATCATGGCTGACAAAGATCATGGTACCGTCATACTGCTTCAGTGCCTCCAGCAACATTTCCTTTGCGTTGATGTCCAGATGGTTGGTGGGTTCATCGAGGATCAGCAGATTGACCGGATGAAGGAGGATCTTGAGCAATGCAAGCCGGCTTCGCTCCCCTCCGCTCAATACGGAAACCGATTTGAATACATCATCCCCACTGAACAGGAATGATCCCAGGTAGGTGCGCAGTTTTGGGAGGTCATTGGTTGCAGCGACATTGGAGACCTCTTCCAATACGGTATTCTTGGGATTGAGCGTCTTTTCTGTGTCCTGGGCGAAGTACCCGATACTTACACCGCTTCCCAGTCTGATTGTCCCCTCATATTCACTGTCATGTCCACTGAGCATTCTCAAGAGAGTCGATTTTCCAGCACCGTTCTTTCCGGTAACCGCAATTCGTTCCCCCTTGCTTGCAAGAAACGAGAAATCCTCAAAGATGACCTGTTGCCCATAGCGTTTGCTAAGGTGGTCAATGATGATGACATCATTGCCACTGTGCGGGGCAGGGGGGAAGGAGAAAGAAAGCTGCTTCAGGTGGGAAGGTACCTCCACCAATTCCAATTTCTCCAGCATCTTTATCCTGCTTTGTACCTGTTTGCTCTTTGTTGCCTTGTAGCGGAACTTTTCAATGAATTGCTCAGTCTTCTGCAGCTGATCCTGTTGAAGTTTATACGCAGCTTCCAGTTGTTTTATCTCCAGCTCACGTTGCTTGATGTAATCACTGTAGTTTCCGCTATAGCGTTTAAGTGTTCCCCCAAACAGCTCATAGACCTCCCTGACCGTCTCATCGAGAAATCCTTGGTCGTGGCTGACAATCATCAATCCACCTTCGTAGACCTTCAGATAGTTCTTCAGCCAGTAGATGGCCTCGATATCGAGGTAGTTCGTCGGTTCATCGAGCAACATGATATCAGGATTCTCAACCAGGATTTTTGCCAGGGCAATACGCATCTGCCATCCACCTGAGAACTCGCTGCAAAGACGATTCATGTCTGCCATGGTGAATCCAAGACCAAGGAGAACCTGTTCAATGGTCTGCTTGCGCGAGAAATATCCTTGTGCGAGCAGATATTCCTGTATTTCTGCCAAGCGGTGCAGAAGAGATTCAGTGGAAACAGTAGGATCGCTGTCAGCAAGCTGGGTTTCAATTGCATGTTGTTCCCTGCTCAGTTCCTGGAACCTGGAGAACGCTTTCTCCACTTCCTGGTAGACGGTTCCTGCATTGAAGACGATATCACTTTGGGGAAGGTAGGAGATTCTCAAATTCTTGGAGGTGGAAACCTGCAGGTCATCGGCACTCATCTGAGCACTGATCACCTTCAGCAATGTAGACTTGCCGCTGCCATTTCCTCCTGCCAGTGCACTCCTGCTTTGTTCATTCAGGGTAAAGGAAACATCCTTCAGGATATCCCTGTCCCCAAAAGCCAGGTGTACACGTTGGACTTGTAAGGTTGCCACACTCTCTCTCCTTATACTGAAACGGGTGTTGAAAAGCCCGGTGTTTGACGGTATGATTACCTTAACACAAGCGTGTGTTCGGTGACAATCCACCAGAATCCAGGAGGTTTACAGTGCTTTGCCTAACTCTTACCGGCTCGACCTTGGAGGAGAACCGGGCTTTGGTGGAACGCAACCGACAGTGGATTGCACTCGCAGAACTGCGGCTCGACCATTTACTTCCCGAAGAACAGAAGATTGCATCCTCTTTTCCTTCCACCGTTGACCTTCCAGTAATGTTGACCATGCGCCGAAAAATAGACGGCGGAATGTGCAGCCTGCCCGAAAAACAACGGTTGCAACTTCTCTATGAGGCGGCAAAAGGCGATTTTACCTATGTAGATATCGAGGACGACGTCAAGAAGAGCGACCTGAAGTTCAAGGATCCTCTCTTTGAACAAAAGGTGGACCTGGAGAATATGCTTCGAACACGTGGCATACGGATTATCAGGAGCTACCATAATTTTGAATGTGTGCCTGCAGATCTTTTTGGGAGAATCCATAAGTTGGCAGCCAAGGGGGATATCCCCAAGGTGGCTGTCACCCCTGGGAATATGATGGATGTCATTACCCTTTTCAGGGTCCAACAGGAACTTTCCAGCCTTACAGAAAAAATTGTAATCGGCATGGGTCCCTACGGGGTCTGTACTCGTATCCTCTACAAGAAGTGCGGCTCCTTGCTGAGCTTTTGTTCGGACAGCCAAGCAGCTCCTGGCCACCTCAGTGCCCAAAGCATGAGTGAGCTGTACCGCGCTGACAAGCTAGACGCCAAGACCCATATCTATGGAATCATCGGCAATCCGGTCAGCCATACCTCCTCTCCCATAATCCATAACCCAGGATTTGAGGCAATTCGCTATAATGCTGTATATGTTCCATTCCTTGTGGATTCGGTCAGGGCATTCTTCAAGCTGGCCGAGATGTTGCAAATCCATGGATTCTCGGTAACCGTTCCCCATAAGCGGAGCGTGCAACCCTACTTGGGCCGTATCACCCGTGAAGTGAAGCAAATTGGTTCATGCAATACAGTGGTCAGGATCCAGAACATGTGGAAAGGGATCAACACTGATTACTATGGATTCCTTGCTCCGATCGATGACCTTATCGCGCAAGGGGATATCAGGAATGCTTTGGTAATCGGTGCCGGTGGTGCGAGTAGGGCGGTTGTATGGGCCCTGCACAACCATGATGTAAAGGTCACCATCCTCAACAGGAGCATCGAACATGCCAGAACCTTGGCGAATGAGACGATGAGTGCCTACGATACCCTGGATAATGCCCACCTCTACAGTGAGACGGTGGATCTGGTGGTACAGACAACCAATGTAGGGATGGGGGACCTGGAAGGCCAGGAGCCTTGCCCTTCCCTGCAGTTCTCTGGTAAGGAAATTGTATACGAACTTGTCTATAAACCAGAGGAGACAGCCTTTCTTAAGCGGGCCAAGGGGGCAGGTTGTACCATCATCGCTGGAAAACAGATGCTGATGGAGCAGGGAAAGCTACAGTTTGAGGCATTCACTGGATACCACTACCCACACTGGGTGACGGTAGCACTCTGACTTAAGCAAAATGAAATCTGACAAGACGAATCAGGAATAGCTTGCTCACCGGCAGGATCTTTACCTCCATCGAGGGCATAACCGCTGCCTTGAGCAGTGCCTCCTTCTGGGGTGTGAAGGCGAGTTCCAGTGCCTGGACAATCAGTTCCTGGTCGGGGAGTTGCAGTTCCAGAAGGATGTCCTTCTTTCCTGCTGCCTGCTTGCAGAGACTTACCTTGCCCTGGTAGTCGAATCCTCCAGCCTCAAGGATTGGGTTGAGCACCTGGGGCACAATCTGGGAAGGAAGGAGTATGATCCTGCTCTGGAAGCGATGTTCAAGGTCTTCACGTTCGGCCTTTGAAAGATCCGCCTTCGCTATGGCTTGCCTCAATGATTCATCCAGGGGTGCTTTCTCCACGGGTTTCCTGGGATGGCATGGAAGGGTGGCAATCTGTCTCAATGTTGCAGCTCTTCCAATTCGTTCCCGCAATATAGGATGCTCTTTCTTTTCCAGAATTTCGATTCTGTCGAAGCTCTTGGTGGCACCGACCAACTGACCGGCATTCTTCAACACCTGCCTCCAGGTATCCTCACTATCCCTGCGCATGATGAAGATGGTAGGGGAGAGTGTGGCAAGACGATGCTCTGAAAGAGAAGGCAGATTGTGAACAAGATTTGCAGTGCGCTCATCACAGGAGAGAACCAGCCCGTCGTAGATGGTCACGTTCTGGTAACGCTCACTGAGCATTTCTAGTTGCTTGGACAGGGAGGTGTTCATCCCCCTTGTGCTGTTTGCCTGCAGATACTCCCTGATCTGAGGGTAATCCAATGAGGAATCAAACGCCCCCAGCACACTCTCCTTGGTAATATGATATTTTCTTTGATGGTCCAACACTTCAAGGTAAGCAAACCTATAGAGAATATCCCCTGCAGGTGAATTTCCTTGGTAGCTGATGGTCTGGTCGCTGTCTATGAGCAGTCCTGTTCGCTGGCTCTCATTGCTGATGGCAGAGACCTGCCAGTTTTCATCCAGGGTCAAGACTCCCCAGGTGGAGAGTTCGTTGAGCAGGGAAGCGGTGTAGGTAATCTGGTAGCGAATGCATAGTCCCTTGATCAGGAGCTTGAGTGAGGTGGTATCACAACCTCCAAGAGTCTGCAGGGTCGAGAGAAGTGCATTGACAAATTCCAAGGGGGCCGTGCCTTCGAGGTTCCTGGAAAGCAGGAGCGAGAGTAGCTGATAATCTGAAAGAGAGAGCAATGCCTCTGTTTTCTGCCAATCAAGGGTACAACGCCGTGCATTTCTCCGTATCACACCCATCTCAGTGAGATAATCGCCCAGCGCTTCATACATTTCCTTGAGCCGATCACGTTCATAGGTGGGGAAATGCTGGCAGGTTCCCTCATTGAAGAGGCATTTGCCTTCCTTGGCCACCAACGAGAAAAAACCACGGAGAAACTCAGTGGAGCAGTATGGTTTTTCCGCACATGGCAGCTCCTTTTCTCCAAACAGGGGAATGAGCGAGCAGTACTGCAGCAATTCCTCTTCCAGAAGTGGGTTGAAAACCAATCTCCCTGCATCGCTGAGCAGTATCAGGCGCTCCTGCAGGTTTCCTACCCGCCTTAGGAGATTTCCATAGCTGAATGAACCTTTGAGCAGAGATGTGACCTGCTCCACTGTGAGCGGTCCAAACGTGGCGACCAAGCTCAGGATTACCTGATCAAAGGAGTCCAGCATTGAAAGGGTCTTCTGCACCATAGATTCCTGGCTGAACAACTGACAGAGCCTCGCTGTCAGCTGTGGTTTGTGGAAAGGCGACTGGAGCTTCCCCATGTAATTACGTGCCAGGTAAAAATAGGTGTCTTCACTATAACGACTCAGTAATGTCTTGAACGCTTCTTGTGCTCTTTCACTCACGTGTCCCATACCTCTATCTCATAGGAATAGCCTTGCTCGGCAAGGAATTTCTGACGATTGGCGGCAAACTCTTCCTCACTTGAGTACCGTGTTACCACAGAATAGAAAAAGGAGGAGCGGTTCTTTGGCCTGAGAATCCTTCCCAGTCGTTGTGCTTCCTCACTTCTCGACCCAAAGGTTCCGCTGACCTGGATGGCAACCGAGGCATCAGGAAGGTCGATAGCAAAGTTTGCTACTTTGCTGACAACCAGGATACGTTGTTTTCCTTCCCTGAAATCCCTATACAACTCTTCCCGTTTTATGTTTGGGGTACTCCCGGTAATGATCGGCAGCCCAAAATGGTTGGCGATGCCCTTGAGTTGGTCGAGATACTGGCCGATGATGAGAATGAAATCGTCGGGATGCCTGTCAACCAAAGCCTGCACCACTTCCAGCTTTCTCTTGTTCTCACTGGCGATACGGTACTTTTCCCGTTTTGTCCCTACGGCATAGGGAATCTCATCCTCCTGGGGAAGGTCGATCCTTACTTCATGGCAATATGCTTCAGCGATAAATCCCTGCTGCTGCAACTCATTCCAGGGAACATCAAAACGCTTTGGACCAACAAGGCTGAAAACCTCGTCCTCACGACCATCTTCCCTTACCAGTGTTGCCGTGAGTCCTACACGATAGACAGCCTGCAACTCTGCGGTGACCTTGAATACCGGGGCTGGAAGCATATGTACCTCATCATAGATGATCAAACCCCAATTCCCCTTGGTAAGTAGTTCAAGATGTGGAAAAGGCCCTTCCTTGTCCGGTCTGTAGGTGAGCACCTGGTAGGTACACACTATGATATCCTTGCTTTCCTTCTTGTCACCGGTATATTCCCCTACTTGGTCCTTTGTTAGGGTGGTCTTGTCCAGTATCTCACTGATCCACTGGTGAACTGCGGCCACATTGGTTGTGACCACCAAGGTCTTGGTGGTGAGCCTTTCCATGATATGCATTCCCACCACTGTCTTTCCTGAACCACAGGGAAGGACTATGGTCCCGAACCCACTGCCGGGACCGAGGTCACCGAGCAAGGCATCGGCTGCCTGCCTTTGGTAGGGGCGTACGGAAAATGGCTTGCCATCCTGGGTGGTTTCCCTGAGTGTGAAGGGCAGCTTGGGACCATGTTTCAAGGGAATCCTGTCATCAACAGGATACCCGATCTTGATCAGTTGGAGCTTGATCTCTCCGCGATTGTACGCTTCAAGGAGAAACCGTGATTCATCCTTTACCACCAACAGTTTTGCAATGGCTTGCCTGCTCAGCAATTCCGTCCTGATGCGTTTATTCTCAACCCATAGCTCATAGTAGCGAGGATCTTCACTGCCTGAGAGAATGACCTTTCCCCAACGCGTCCCCATATCCTCAATATAAAAACGCACCGATTCCGGTACCGGGAACTTTGACCAGAAATCAAGGCGTGAGAGAATGAAGGATGCATCCACCCCGCAGCTTGAGGCATTCCAGAGGCTGATTGCGCTCAAGGCATAGGTATGCATATGCTCAGGGCTCTTGATCAGCTCGCAGAACCGGACAAGGTCGTTTCGGCATGCCTCGCTCTGTTCATGGTGAACATCAAGAAGCAGGGTTTTATCACTCTGTACAATAAGTGGGGTATCTCTCATCATGCCTTCCCAAATGCAGTGTAATAAAGGTCAAGCAGGGTGATTGCGACCATTGATTCGATGACCACCACAGCACGACTGCAGATGCAAGGGTCATGACGCCCTTCAATTTCCAAGTTGGTGGTCTCATTGTCCTTGGTGACCGTCTGCTGGGATTTTCCAATGGATGCCGTTGGCTTGATTGCTGCCTGCAGTATGATCTCCTGCCCTGAGGAGATGCCGCCAAGGATACCCCCTGCATGGTTGGAGAGAAAACCATCACTGGTCCTCTGGTCGTTGAACTGGCTGCCACGCATGGATGCACAGGCAAATCCATCGCCGAACTGGATTCCTTTGACAGCTCCGATGCTCATCACGGCATGGCTGATCAATGCTTCAAGTTTTCCGAACACTGGTTCACCCAGTCCTGGCCTCACTCCTTCTACCCGGCATTCAATGATTCCACCAATGCTATCTTTTTCACTTCTTACCTGTTCAATGAGAGATACCATCGATTGTGCAGCATCTTTGTCCGGGCAGGAGAGGGGATTATCTGTCTCAGCCCAATCTCTCTTGTGTGCAACGATATCTCCCACCTGTACGGTGCCTGCCTTGATGGTGATGCCACGTTTGGCAAGGAGCTGCTTAGCCAAGGCCCCGGCTGCAACCCTGGCGCTGGTCTCTCTTCCGCTTGATCGTCCCCCTCCGCGGATATCCCTGATCCCATACTTCTGGAAGAAGGTCCAGTCTGCGTGGCCTGGACGGAATACATTTTCAAGGTGGGAGTAATCAGCTGAGCGTTGATTGGTGCTGTAGAGAATCATGGCAATCGGGGTGCCGGTCGTGACACCCTCATAGAGACCACTGAGAATGGTCAGCTTATCGATTTCATTTCGTTCGGTGCCTGTTGGGTTTGCTCCTGGCCTACGGCGGTCCATCTCTCTTTGGATGGCCTCCTCATCAATCCTGAAGCCGGGTTCGACCCCATCGATGATAACTCCCAAAGCAGGTCCATGTGACTCACCAAATGTGGTGACGGTATATGCTGTGCCAAAACTGTTGTGCCCCATATCAAACCTCGATTTTCAGTGTTTCAACAAGGAAGTGCGCCGTATCGCGGACGTCCGGGTAATTTGGTAATCGTACCATGATGTCACAAATGTTGCTATAGCGTGCATGTCTCCTCTCATAGAGTGAAGCGAAGGAAGACGCAGGATCTGAAGGATCGAGAAAGGGAGGAACCCCTCCCGCCAGGATCCTCTGTAGGAGGACCGGTTCCTTCACTTCCAGATATACAAGCTTCCCTGATTGCTTGATCACATCGATCAGGGCCTGGTTGTCCGAGGTTCCTCCCCCAAGGCTGATGATGTATGGGGTTTCTCTCGTGTTGAGAAATGCCTTGAGTGCCCTCACTTCCTCTTCCATGAAAGCTTTTTTGCCTGCTTCCTGATAGAATTCACGGATGGAGCGGTATGGAGCAATGCCCTGGAGAACCAAGTCATCCAGATCGACCCAGGAGTATCCCAATGCTTGGGCGGCAAGCTTTCCCAGCGTGGATTTGCCGCTGTGTTTGATTCCGCAAAAGTAGAGGTGTTTCATATTCATCTCTGGTCAAACAGGTCAGTCCAGGTGGAACTGTACGCATCCAGAACGGGAGCTGAGGCGGGAGCCTTGGTGTAGTATTGTCTCCTGCGTTTTTCCTTTCTGCCCTGGATCATCATCTCAACAGCCATCTGGTAGCGTGCTTCATGGAGGTTCTTTCTTACCTGTTCTTCATAGTGGTTCACCCTGATGGTTTTCTTCAGGGCGAAGTGGAAGGTGACAATCATGGCGTACCAGAACAGTGAGAGCAAGAGCGGTTGTAGGTCAAGATAGGAGTAGGGAAGGCTCACCTGAGCAGCATTGCTTGCAACCTGATACAGGTTGAGAGCATTGGGCCAGAGAATGAAAAAGGTGAGAAAGAGCGGCACAATCCAATAGAGTCCCTGTCGTGAGAAAAGGAAACGCAGACAGGCTGCGAATGCAAGGAAGTTCAAGAGCAGGCAAACCAAAGGCAGTGCATAGATTTCAATCATGGTTCCTCCGCTATCCAAAGGGTCTTTTCCTATGATACCATAGGGCAACTCTTTGGGGAATAACTATGGAATTACAAAATCAGATCTCCAGTACACTGTTGAAAAAACGAAAACGAGAGAAGACTGAGGATGTGCGGGGTCCGTACTATCGTGATACGACAGCCATCATCCACTCTTCGCCATTCCGTAGGCTCAAGCACAAGACCCAGGTATTCTTCGCTCCCAGCAATGACCATATCTGTACGAGAATGGAGCATTGCCTGCACGTCTCCTCGATTGCCTCCACGATCTGCAAGGGGCTTGGTCTGGATAACGAGATTGCTTGGGCAATCGGTATGGGGCATGATTTGGGTCATACCCCGTTCGGTCATACTGGGGAGAAGATTCTCTCAGCAAAAATGCAGGAAGCAGGGTTTCTTCCGTTCGAACATGAGGTCAACAGCCTGAGAGTCGTCGATTTTCTCACCTCACACGGTAAGGGGCTTAATCTGACCTATGCAGTCAGGGATGGCATTGCCTGCCATAACGGCGAGCAGTTGGTACAGTCCATCATGCCTACATTTGCAGTGAGGGACCTTGATCAGATCACCAGCAGGAAGGGTTTGATACCTGCCACCTATGAGGGAGCAGTGGTGCGTTTCAGTGATACCATTGCCTATCTTGGCCGGGATTTCGAGGATGCCTGCAGGCTTGGGATCATCACTGAGGAACAGCTTCCACAGAAGGTTTCCCGTATGCTTGGGAAAAGAAATGCTGATATCATTGACACCTTGGTAAGTGATGTCATCGAGCACTCCAACGAAAAGGTGGGAATCAGCTTCAGTGATGAGGTGTTTCCCGCTGTTCAGGAGATGATCAGTTTCAACTACCGGTCCATCTACAAGAGTCCCATGCTGGAAGGGTATGAACGGTACTTCAACCGCTTGTTTACGCTTATTCTCGATTACCTCAACTTCTTACTGGGAACTTACGGCTATCAAGAATCGTTATATGTACAGGAAAAGAACATGCTTGCAATGGGCTTCTACCATCACCTGATGGACATGCATGAAGCATATGAAGAGAGGGACGGGAATACCAGCCGGCTCATCTATGACTATGTGGCAGGCATGAGTGATAATTTCTGCCTCGATTGTGCCAATGAGATTCTCAAGCCTGAACATCTCAATGACAGTATTGAACACTCCTTGACAGGGAAATGGTTTGATGCCCGCTAGGCAAGTTCCTTGCCCAGCTTCTGGATCTCTGCGATAAACTGTCCAAGGTCATTGAATGCCTTGTAGACAGCAGCAAACCGGACATAAGCGACCAGGTCAACTTCTCTCAGCTGCTTGAGGGTTTCGTCCCCAATATCGCTGGATGCAATCTCCCGCTTGCTTCCTACCTTGAGCATGATGGCGTCCTCGATGCTCTGCAGCAGCAGGTCAATCTCATTTTCGCTGATTTTCAGTTTCTCGGTGCAGGAGCGTACTCCTCGGCCGATCTTGTTCAAATCAAAGGGCTCCCTTCTCCCGTCACGTTTGATTACCATCAGGGGCTTGTCTTCGATCCGTTCATAACTGGTGAATCGGTAACCACAGATATTGCACTCCCGTCTTCTCCTGATCGAGGAACCGCTGGAATTTTGTCTGGACTCAAGGACCTTGTCATCCATTGATGAGCAGTGTGGGCATCGCATTGGTGTACTCCTTTCTCGCTATACTATATCACAAATAGTGTAAATTTTCAATGAATAGTGGTTAGCGCCTAAGCAATTTCAATTAATATGAAAAAGGGTACGCTATATGTAGTTTCTGCTGTAGAATCTTAGATTTTCTGAGTCTGTACAAAAATCAACTAATTTATGCTCTGTTTGTTGTAATTAAAACGATTCTGTGATAATAATAACATATTGGAGGATAGTATGGCGGAATCAGTGAGTAGCTGTGTTAAAAGGATAGTCGATAAGAGTCCCTTTATCCATGAGATGTTGATCAATGGTATTCTTTCATTCAGCAACTATGCCTCCTCTATTCAGGACGAAGTCCAGAAAGTATACGGTAAAGAGGTCAAGGCCAGTGCAATTGTGATGGCCCTCCGTCGTTATGGAGAAGAGCTGAAGAGGGAAAATGCAAAGACCGATCATGGCAATGTCGAGTATGGAATTGTCATGAAAACCAACATCTTTGATGTCAACCTGGTCAGAAAAGACAACTTCATCAGCAAGCTTGGAGTCCTGTATCGAAACATATCGACCGAAAAAGGTGATTTTCTCAACATTACGCTGGGAAGTCATGAGGTGTCCCTGGCGGTAAGCGAGAAATATCGTTACCTCGTTGATGAGTTGACCGAAGGGGAGGAGATTCTCAACCAGATGAATGACCTGGTTGCTCTCTCCCTGATATTTACCGGTGATTTCCTGCAAACCCCTGGTATTGTCTATGAAGCAGTGCGTCATCTGGCCTGGGAACAGATCAACGTCATTGAGATTGTCTCAACCATGAATGAGTTGACCTTTGTAATCAAGCGAGAGGACTCCATGAAAGCATTTGATGTGCTGCAAGGGTTCCTCCGTGCAAGCTAGACTGACCATCCATGCTGCTGAACGTGATCAAGGAAAGACAACGTCCTTGGTGCAACTGGTGAGGCAGTGTAGATCACAGAAGATGCATATCTGCGGGGTTCTTGCCCTTGCAAATCCCGAAAAAACCGTGTATAGACTCAAGGACCTCTTTTCTCAAGAAGAGCGATTGGCACTCTCTGAGATGCCCATCGCCCAAGGAAAGCGTATTGGTAGGTTTTACCTGGATGAACAGGTCTTTGATTGGATCAATGATCGGATAATCCAGAGTCTCCCGGGTTCACAAGTAGCCATCTTTGATGAGATTGGGAAGTTGGAAATATCCGGAGAGGGTCTTGCAGTTTCCTTCAGGAAAGCCTTGGAAACACCTGGCCTGCAGATTTTTGCTGCAGTACGCATCCCGTTCATAGAAGAGGTGCTGAACAGTTTTTCCATTCCCAGGGAGCGGGTGGAAATCGCGTATGTCGGGTATAAGGAATGAAACACTATGAATGAACTCTTCTGGATGGTAATGCTTGCTCTGAACTTTGTCATGATTCTCATCGCTTTCAGGTTGTGGGGGAAATTGGGGCTCTATATCTGGATACCCATCAGTGTTATCGTGGCAAACATCCAGGTGACAAAGAATGTAATGCTTTTTGGATTGGATGCAACGTTGGGCAATATTGTATATGCCACCGGGTTCCTGGCCACAGACATTCTCAGTGAGCTCTATGGCAAGAAGGAGTCAGCGAAGGCGGTTGCCATCGGTTTCTTCAGCTTGCTCGCAATGACGATCATCATGCAGGTTGCACTGTTGTTTGAGCCAGCTGCATCGGATATTGCACATTCATCGCTCTCCTTGGTCTTTGGCCTGATGCCTCGCATCGCCTTCGGTTCCCTGGTAGCCTATGTAATAAGCAATCTTCACGATATATGGGCCTTTGATTATTGGAAACGCAAACGGCCAGGAAATCGTACGCTCTGGCTGAGAAACAACCTAAGTACCATCGTAAGCCAACTTATCGATACCTTGGTCTTTACCTTTATCGCATTCTGGGGTGTATATCCAACCGAGGTCCTGACCGGTATTGTCATCAGTACCTACCTGCTTAAGTGGGTGGTGGCTGTCATGGACACTCCGTTCATGTATCTTGCCCGGTTCTGGTACGACAAGGACAAGATTCCAACCCCTAGCCTTTAGGGGGAAGTACCACCTTCAGTGCATCGATGCATGCCCTTGTCCCCACATAGAGGGAAGGGGAGAATGGTCTTCGGTGCAAGAGGAAGTCATCATCATATATGAAGGGTTTTCCATCCACATACTCCACCAGCATTCCTGCTGAGAGCAGCACTGCGTGGCTGGCGGTTACATCCCAAACATAACAACTCTGGTTTACGCATCCTTGGATGTGTTCATAGATAACAGGGCTGAGCATATGGATGATGGAGGAACCGAAGATCCTGATCTTCCCTTCATACCGGGAGAAATCCATCAATCGCTGCCCGCTTGACCCCATGGTGATCTGATGAGGAAAATCCTTCTTTCCTTCTACAACCAATGGTTGTCCATTTATCAGGATCTCCTTTCCTGGGTCGAGTCGCAGGAAAAGATCATCCTCCCCGATTCCCCACCGGGGGGCGCTTATCATGGCACCGACCGGCACCCTGTCCTTGTTGAGAATGCCCAATGCCACAGCCCAGCAAGGGAGTCCCTGGGAGTAGACATCCGTGCCATCGATAGGGTCAAGGACAAAAGTGTAGGGAGCACTCTCGCTGAATGGGGTGAGTGTCTCCTCACTGATGATGTTGCATGAGGGGAAGAGATCCTCGATCACGGATATGATCCGCTTCGAGATTGCCAGGTCCGTCTCTGTTATTACCGACCCATCCTTCTTGTAAGACCGGCTGATATGTTGTTGTTGCGCTTTGGCATACATCCCCGCTTCCTGTACGGCAAGAGCGAGTGTATCCAGTGCTTTCTTATCAAGTGTGCTTTCCATTATCTTGCATAACCTTCTTGCTCATGATAGGGTAATGGCGCTTATGCAAACACCTATTTCAACCCTTGTCCAATCGTATATCAAAAACAGCACCGCTTACAAGGCGTATGGCACGACCACCCGACACCTGCACCTGGAAGGGTTGGAGGGGTATCCCCTTGCCCAGTTTCTTCGCATGATCTCACGCAAGCATAAAGGCCGTATCTGGGTCATATGCCCAACCGAGGAGAGCGCAAAGGACCTGCTCAAGGATAGTGGTGTCTCGCATAATCAGGATGCACCCTACAGCAATGAACTCAAGACAATCTATCTTCCCAGCAATGGGAGAAAGCTCTATACCCCGTTCAGTGGGGACAATGTTGAGTATGACCAGCTCAATCGGTTGACCTCCATCACTGAGATGCGTCATGGGATGATCGTAACTCACCTGAGGGCTTTTGTAGGCCCCTTGGTCAGTCCTGAGACACTCTCAGCCTCATCCTTATCGGTCAGGGTTGGTGGGGCTTTTGACAGTATCGCCATTGCAGAACAACTCTCACGGGCAGGTTATATCAACACCGTCTCCACCAATGCGATTGGTGAATTCAGTCTGAGAGGGGAGGTAATGGATATTTTCCCCTATGAGAGTGACCATCCTTTCAGGATCTACGCAGATTGGGATCAGGTGGGCAAAATCAGCAGTTTTGATCCCATCACGCAGGAAACACAGTCCTCGATAGATCATTTCACCTTATCCTTGGTGGATGCAACCGATAAGCTTATCACCTCCTCGATCAACGGGTACCTCGATGACGATGACTTGTTCTGCTTTATCGGGGACAAGCGGCTTGCTACCAGCTTCCATAGCTTGCAGTTAGAGGCAAAGTCACTCTATAGACAAGCTTTCCTGGAAGACCGTGATGCGCTCAAACCGGATGCGTTGTTGCTCGATTTTCCTCTCTTCCAGAGCTCCTGCCGATATTCAATCACCGTGATGGATCTTGCAGGACAATCCCCTGGTGCCTTCAAGTTCGATATCGAGGGCCCCCGTTCCTACTTTGGGAATTTCACATTGCTCAAGGAAGACCTCAAGAGTTTTGAGAAACAAGGATGGAAGGTGACCATCTTTGCAGAGAACCAGTTGCAGCTGCAACGTCTGAGCCAGATGCTCAGCGCTTTCCCATTCCTATCCTATGAGAGGATGGAACTCTCAGGAGGATTCTCCCTCCCCAGTACAAAGATCATTGCCATCTGTGAGCACGAGATATTTGGACGAAGAAGGCAGGTGGTAAAAACCCTGCAGCATACACAGTCGACCCCTCTGGACTCATTCGTTGATCTGAATGAGGGAGATTATGTAGTCCACGTGAACTACGGGGTGGGGAAATTCGTCAAGATTGACCGGGTTTCCAGTTTTGACCGTGAACGTGATTTCATCAAGATTGCATATGCAGACAGCGAGATGCTCTATGTTCCCATTGAGCAGGCAAACCTGGTCCAGCGCTACATCGGAAGCGATGGGGGGACCCCCAAACTGGATAAGCTTGGTGGCATCAGTTGGGAGAATAAGAAAGCCAAGGCCCGTAAAAAAGCCGAGGACCTTGCAAAGCATCTGATAACGCTCTATGCAAAGCGACAAAACAGCCCGGGATTTGCTTTTCCCAAGGACACTGATTGGCAATTGCAGTTCGAGGCATCCTTTCCCTTTGATGAGACAGCTGACCAGCTGTCCTGTATCGAGGACATCAAGGATGATATGGAAAAGCCGGTGGTCATGGACCGCCTGGTCTGTGGGGATGTTGGCTACGGAAAGACCGAAATAGCCTTCCGTGCCGCCTTCAAGGCGGTCATGGGAGGAAAGCAGGTTGCATTCCTGGCTCCTACCACCATCCTTGCAGAGCAACATTACCAGAACTTTGTCAGCAGGTTGGGGAGTTTCCCTGTTCGTTGTGCCCAGCTCTCCAGGATCGTACCCAAGAAAGACCAGAAAGCAACCCTGCTCAGTGTTGCTGAAGGAAAGGTTGATGTACTGTTCGGCACGCATCGTATCCTGCAGAAGGATATCATGTATCGGGATCTTGGCCTCCTGATCGTCGATGAGGAACAGCGTTTCGGTGTCAAGGACAAGGAGCGTATCAAGGTATTGAGGAACAGCATTGATTCGCTCTCCCTCAGTGCCACTCCCATTCCGAGAACCCTCTACATGTCACTCCTGAAGATAAGGGACATGTCACTGCTGGCAACCCCTCCCATCGCCCGCCGCCCCATTGAGACACATATCGGTGAGTACGACCAGGATGTCATTGTGCGGGCTATCAGGGAGGAAGTGGATCGGGGTGGTCAGGTCTTCTTCCTGCATAATAGGATTGAAAGCCTTGATGAGGTGGTCCAGCAACTGACGACCTTGTTGCCGGATTTGATCATTGAGAGTGCTCATGGGCAGATGGACAGCCGAAAACTGGAAGACACCATGAGACGGTTTGTCCATGAGGGAATACAGGTTTTGGTCTCGACTACCATCATCGAGAACGGTATCGATATTCCCAACGTAAATACCATGATCATCGACCGGGCCGATCGATATGGACTGAGCCAGCTCTACCAGCTCAGGGGAAGGGTGGGGCGTAATGACCGTCAGGCATATGCCTACCTCTTCTATCCCCAGGGCAGTGCCCTCAGTGAGATTGCAGTGAAACGGCTCAAGATCATCAGTGAGCATACGGAGCTCGGTTCTGGTTTCAAGGTAGCCATGAAGGATATGGAGATCAGGGGAACCGGGAATCTCCTTGGACGCGAGCAGAGCGGGCAGCTCTCCTCGGTTGGTCTTGATATGTACATCCGAATCCTGGATGAGGCAATCCGGGATCTAAGGAAGGAAGGACTGAAGGAGGAGGATAAGGAAGTATTCCTCGAACTCGATTACACAGGATTCATTCCCGACACATATATCAAGGCCCCTTCAGTGAAGTTCGACATCTATCGGAAGATAGCCTCCATAAACAATGAGGAACAGCTGCACTCCCTGAGCAGCGAACTCAGTGACCGGTTCGGGCCACCTCCAGAGGAGGTTGCCAATCTCCTCTATATTGCACAGATAAAGATCATCTGCCGCAAACTGTCAATCATCCATTTGACAGATCGCAGGGGGGTGGTCACCATTGAGTTCGGCAAGGTTGCAGATCTGAATGTGAACAAGGTGATGAATCTCATTGCCCTGAGCAATAAACGTGTGTGGTTGGATATGCGAAAGATGAATATTATGTATATGAAGACTGATGCAGTCTCCCTCAAGGACAAGGCCGTGTTCCTGATGGAGAAGTTGCAGCGGTTGCTGTAGGAGTTTGCATGCAGGTTACACAAGATACAATTTTCCAGGATATTCCTGAATTGCAGTGGGTGGAGAGCAGAAGGGAAGGGGCCAGGCGTCCAGTCAAGAGCTACGTGCTCAGAGGGTGCTATCTGAAGACCTTCCAGGTTGAGGCAGTCAAGCGCTATTACGCAACCTATGGAATCCCGTTTCGTCAGGAATTTTTGGACTACTCCCAGGTGTATGGGAACGAAAACCCCTTGGTTATTGAGATTGGTTTTGGCATGGGGAGTGCCACCAGCCGTATTGCCAAGGAGCGAAACCAGTTCAATTACCTTGGATTGGAGGTGTTCCTCTCTGGATTCACCAAGCTCTTGGATGTCGTTGGGCGGGAAGGGCTGGACAATGTGCGTCTGATGCGTTTCGACGCAGTGGAGGTGCTTCGCTCCATGATCCCAGATAACAGCGTTGCAGGATTCCATATTTTCTTTCCTGACCCATGGCCGAAGAAACGTCAGCAGAAACGACGTCTCATCCAACAGCCTTTTGCCTCATTGCTTGCAAGCAAACTGGTACAGGGGGGGTACATCTATTGTGTCACGGACTGGGAAGAGTATGCCCACCAGATGCTTGAGGTGTTTGACAACACACCATCCCTGGTGAATCCCCACGGGGGATTTGCTCCGCCTGTCCCCTGGCGGGATACAACCCGCTTTGAGCAGAAGGGGCTTGCAAAGTCCCATCCGATCAACGAGGTTTGGGTGGAGAAACGCTGAGATGAGGGAAGGGAGCCTGCCGCCGCATGCTCCCTTCCAAGGTTCCACAAATTCACTCTCAAGCAATCAGAAAAGCAATAATCTGATTGTCCACCACCTACTCCTCTTCCGCTAAGGAATCTTTGTAGGCCTTGATTACCTCATCAGCCAGTTTTCCACTGAGAGGCTCGTAATGGTCGAACTCCATTTCAAAACTTCCCGTACCACTGGTCATCGACTTCAGGTCGATTGCATAGTTGAGTAGTTCTGATTGAGGCACCTGGGCTTTCACCAACTGCAGATTTCCCATATCTTCCTGACCAAGTACTCGTCCACGTTTGCTGCTCAGGTCAGAAAGGATATCGCCCAGATAATCATTCTCTATGTATACACTAAGAAGCATGATAGGTTCAAGTAGGACAGGTTTGGCTTTGTCCACGGCAATTTTCATTGCTCCCTTTGCAGCGAGCTTGAATGCCATTTCACTGGAGTCTACCGGGTGCTCCTTTCCATCGACGAGGGTGATGCCGATATCCATCATTGGATAGCCGGCAAGATATCCTTCCTCCATCAGCTCATGCAATCCCTTCTCAATACCGGGGACATATCCCTTGCTGACTGAACCACCCTTGATGGCATTGGTGAAGGAGTAGTAGGCACCCCTTTCCAAAGGCTCAATCTCGATCAGGACACGTGCATACTGACCATGCCCGCCACTCTGCTTCTTGTGTGAATACTCAGCGATACCGCTTTTCTTGGTTATGGTCTCTCTGTATGCCACCCTGGGAAGCTTCGTGATGATGTTGACCTTCTGCTTCTCCCGTACCTTATCGAGGATCATGTTAAGGTGCAGTTCACCCATACCGGCAACCACATTTTCCTTGGTCTCCTCATTGTACTTGATCAGGAAGGTCAGATCCTCTTCGGTGACCTTGTGAAGTGATTCGTTCATCTTCACTTCGCTCTTCTTGTCCTCTGCACTGATCGCAAGGCTGTAGATAGGCTGTGGGAAGGCGAGTGGTTTGAACTGGAACTTCGTATCACTCCCTTCCACCAAGGTTGAATTGGTGGAGGCGATGTTGCTCTTTGCAATGACTCCGATATCTCCTGCGACCAACCTGTCTGTTTCGATAAGTTTCTTGCCGACAAGCCGGTAGACCTTGCCAGAGCGTTCTTTTCTGTTGAGATGCGGATTGTACAGTTCTGTATCTCCCTTGATGGTACCCCTAAGCACCTTAAGGAAGCTCAATTTTCCGCTGAACTGGTCGATGGTTGTCTTGAAGACCACTGCTGCTGCTGGTCCTTCCTCTGTGATGGCAAATTCAGACTCACTACCATCTTCGTTGACGATCCAATCGAATTTGCCGATTGGTTTGGGGAAGTTGTTTCTGATGAAATTGAGCAAGCTGACCATTCCGCTTCCCTGCTCAGCAGCACCACAGAATACTGGGATGACGCGGTTGTCATCCATGCCTTCACGTAGCCCGCGCCTGATATCCTCACTGGAGAGGGTTCCTTCATCAAAATACTTTTCGATGAGATCATCAGCTCCCTCAGCGGCATTTTCCACCAGGTCGTTGTGATACTGCTCCTCGAACTCCTTTATATCCGAAGGGATCTCAGCCTCTTTTTCTTTTCCATCATCGCCCACCATGTAGGCTTTGTCCTCAATCAGATTGATGACACCCTTGAAATCCTTGCCGCTGCCGATTGGAATGACAACGGGGACAAAGTTGGCTTTGAAGGTTTCTCGAAGATTCTCAAGTACTTGTGTATATTCTGCACGGTCCCGGTCCATCTTGTTGATGAATACCGCCCGTGGTTTATTGCGTTGATCAAGATGACGCCAGAGCTTGATGGTCTCAATCTGGGCACCATCACGTGCGTCAACTACCATTACTGCTGATTCGCAGGAGCGGAATCCGCAGATGGTCTCACCGATGAACCCTGCAGTTCCCGGGGTATCGATGATGTTCAGGGTTTTTCCTTCCCATCCCAGGGAGGCGAGGGAAGCATGAATGGAAATCTTATGGGAAATTTCCTCATCCGTGTAATCGCTTACGGTCTTTCCACTGGAGACATTCTCTGCCCGGGAAATCACATTGGCATAAAATAACAATTGTTCCACCAACGTGGTTTTCCCGGTATCGTTGTGGCCGATGATGGCGACATTCCTCAAATCATTGCTGACAACGCTCATATTTCCTCCTTTGATCACAATATGCTGATCTAGAACGCATGCATGTATGGTACGCCCCATCAACTCATATGTCAAAAGAATTCTGTTTCAGCGCTCAACCGCTGGGCACAAAAAAGCAGACACCCTCCTTCCAGAGGATGTCCGCCGGTACATGCGTGAGAATAATCTGTGTGTCTCGCCTAACGAGTCAGGCTGACATTCACATCGATGATGTGGTTGATGTCCTGTTTTAGCTTGTATGCGAATTGGTCCATGACAGTGACATCATTGGGAAGCTTGTCACCGTCCTCGCAGAAAAATGTCCAACAGGGTACATCCAACGCGGCACTGATCTTCTCTATGGTGGAGAAGGAAGGTGCTTTCCTTGAAGTCTCGATCTCTGTCACAAATGAGGTGGAAACGCCGATCTTCTCAGCCAATTGAGCCTGGGTCAGGGAGAGCTTTCTTCTGCGCTCCTTTAGGTTCCTTGCAAAAATGTCCTGCAAATTGTAGGTTCTAGCCATGTTGTACTCCTCTTATGAAATTGCAATGTAAAAACAATCGAAAAGCGTGTAAATTACCTCCTACGGTGTAGTATTTACACCGCTTTCAATACATTCTAGGCATATTTGTCACAACTTCGCAAGATTGGTACCATGCCGTTTCGATGTTTTTCCATACCATTAGCGGTTTTTTTGCGCGTAGTGGTCGAACTCCATCGAAAAGGTTCCCCTGCCTTGAGTTGCAGAGCGTAGTGCAGTGGAATACCCAAACAACTGAGACAGTGGTGCCTGTGCATGGATATGCTCGCTTGCAGTCCTGCTTTCGATGCTGTTTACCAGTCCACCCCTGCTGGTGATGCTGCTGATCGCCTCTCCTACATACTGTGTTGGTACGATAACAGTAACCTTCATCACCGGTTCCATCAGGATAGGGGCGGCGCTCTGTGCAACCTTGTCAAAACACATTGCTGCACACGCCTCGAATGCGAACGGGGTAGCGGTTAGTTCGTTATAGGTGATGCTGGTAACCTCAACCTCAAGGTCAACGGTTTCATATCCGAATTGTATGCCTCCCTTGAAGGCATTGGTGATTCCCCGTTTTACCGCTTCATAGTACTGTTCATCCATGCCTCTTACCTTTGCCGAGCAGGTATAGCGGTTCCCGCTTCCGGAGGGAAGGGGGCGAATGGTGATGCCAACTCCTGCAGTATTCTCCTTGCCGGCAATGATCTTGGAGAACTTTTCGCTTCCACTGGTTTCCTTGGTAACTGATTCACGGTAGGTCACCTGTGGGTTACCCACACGTGCCTTGATCTTCATCTCCTTGGTGAGCCTGGTTACCAGTACATCCAGATGCAGCTCACCCATGCCGCTGATCACCAGCTGGCCTGTCTCATCGTCATCACGGTAGGTGAAGGTGGGATCTTCCTGGGCAAGGACCCCGAGAGCGGTGCGTAGCTTATCCCCGTCACTGAGGCTGTTCGGCTCTATGGCAACCGAGATTACAGGAATGGGGAAGTGCATCTCCTCAAGGAGGACCTGTGCTCCCTCACTGCCTACGGTATCGCCGGTTCTTCCTTCCTTGAAACCAATGATCACACCAATGTCACCTGCTTCGAGCTCACTCAATTCCTCTTGACGGTCTGCATGCATACGGATAATCCTGTTTACCCGCTCCCGTTTCTTCTTGCTGATGTTCATCAAGGCAGTACCTTTCTTGATGGTACCATTGTATACCCTGACAAAACTCATGGGACCAGCTTCCCTGTCCACCTGGATCTTGAAGATGAGGCCAAGTGGGGGTTTGTTCTTGTCATAGGGAATCTCCACATTCTTTTCCGTCTTCTGATGGAGGCCGACGATAGGGGGAACCTCGGAGGGGGAGGGAAGGTAGTCTATGACTCCATCCAGGAGGGCCTGGACACCGATATCCTTGAGTGAGGAGCCGACAAACACCGGAAGAGCCTGCCGTGCAATGGTCGCCTTCTTCAAGGTCTTCTTGATCAGCTCAGCATCGATGGGTTCACCTTCAAAGTATAGTTCAGTGATTTCGTCGCTGAAGGAGGCGACACTGTCAATCAGCTTCTCGTACCAGCTTTCCACCTCTTCCTGCATTGAGGAAGGAATCTCCTCTTCAGTATAGGTCATTCCCTGGTCTTCAATACTGTATACATAATACTTTTTGGTAAGCAGGTTGATGATGCCACTGAAGTTGTTCTCTGCCCCAACAGGCAGGAAAAGGGGTATGGGATTTGCTCCCAATTTGAGTTTCAGCTCGGAGACTGCCTCATGGAAGTTGGCCCCAAGCCTATCCATCTTGTTGATGAATGCGATACGGGGAACACGATAGGTATCTGCCTGTCTCCAGACAGTCTCTGTCTGTGGTTCCACTCCACCGACTGCGCATACAACCATGACTGCTCCGTCAAGGACACGAAGGGAACGCTCCACTTCTGCGGTGAAGTCTACGTGTCCGGGAGTATCGATAATATTGATCTGGTGTTCTTTCCAGTAACAGGTGGTGGCAGCACTTGCGATGGTGATACCACGATCCTGCTCCTGCTCGAGGAAATCCATGGTTGCTTCCCCGTTGTCTACCTCACCGATGCGATGGTTTTCACCTGTATAATAGAGGATGCGTTCAGTGGTAGTGGTCTTGCCCGCATCAATATGTGCCATAATTCCAATATTTCGTGTTGTCTTCTCGTTCATGTACTTTTTCCTTCAAACAATCTGAGCAACATTACCATACATGTCTTTTATAATCAACGAGAAAGACGGATCAGGAGGATGCGCAGGGCATTGAAAACGGCTATGATGGTCACCCCAGTATCGGCAAACACCGCTAGTGCCATGGATGCATAGCCCAGTGCACCCAATACAAGCACAACAGCCTTTACCCCTAGCGCAAATGCAATGTTTTGCTTCACAATGCGTGAGGTTTTCTTGCTGATCATCACCAGCTTCTCCAGCTTGGACAACTCCTCACTCAGAATCACGATATCAGCACTTTCAATGGCGGCATCACTTGCCTTGCTACCCATGGCAATACCGACACGGCTGGCAGCAAGACTTGGGGCGTCATTCATGCCATCCCCGACGTATGCAATGTGTGGATTGGTTTTCTCTATTCCTGCAAGATGTTCCTGCTTCTGGTCAGGGAGAAGCCCAGCATGATATCCATCCAAGCCTAACTCAGTCGCAATAGCCTTGGCGTGTTGTTCCTTGTCTCCTGAGAGCATGAAGAGCTGTCTGACCCCAAGTTTCCTCAAAGCTCCTATAAGCTGTTTTGCGTCCGCTCGAAGCGTGTCCTTCAGGATGAACGATGCTGCGTGGATATCATCAACGGCCAGGTGGATGGTCCCCTCATCCTCATCGCCCAGGGAGAGCGGGATTGATTTGTATGCGAACAGGGCTGCATTCCCTGCTGTCACCTGCTTTCCATCTATCAGGGCAGAGATACCCTTTCCTGCAATTTCTTGGATATTGCTTGCTTCAAAGGGAGATGCAAGTGTATCAAATGCCCTTGCAAGTGGGTGATTGCTCTGCCTCTCCAGGCTTGCTGCCAGTTTTTCAAGGTAAGGTTCATCGAGGCTGCTCTTGCCGGTGGGGATCATTTTCTCCAAGGAAAAACTTCCGTGAGTAAGTGTTCCGGTCTTGTCAAAGACCATGGTATCGATGGTTGAGAGGGCTTCCAGATAGTTGCCTCCCTTGACCAGGATGCCATTGGACGCACTCTTGCCTATTCCGGCAAAATAGGAGAGAGGGACGCTGATAACCAGGGCACAGGGACAACTGACTACCAGGAATACGAGGGATCGATAGATCCAGGTCTCCCATGCTCCTGTTATAAGCGAGGGAATGACGGTAAGAGCAAGCGCAAAGAACACAACAAAGGGGGTATAGTACCGTGCAAAGGTGGTGATGAACTGTTCACTATGGGCCTTCTTGGAAGATGACTCCTCAACAAGACGAAGTATCTTTGTTGCCGTACTGTCCTCATATGCCCGCGTTGTCTGGATGTCAATGACACCGGTAAGGTTCACACTCCCGCTCAGCACAGTCTCTCCCTTTTCTGCATTCTGTGGAAGGGACTCTCCGGTCAGGGATTGCATATTCAAGGTTGAGGAACCCCTGATGATAACACCATCCAAGGGAATCTTCTCTCCTGCCAGCACCCTGATGATGCTTCCAACTGCAACCGATTCACTGTCGACCATCTCCAGTTTTCCTTCGCTGATGATCCTTGCCTCATCTGCTCTCAGGTCAAGGACCCCCATTACCGCATTCCTGCTCTTCTGCACTGCACGGTCCTGGAAGAACTCCCCGATAAGGTAGAGCAACATTACAGCAGATGCTTCCCCTGTCTCTCGGATGGCGAGAGCTCCTAGGGTGGCAATACTCATGAGGAAATTCTCATCAAACACCTTTCCGTGCAACAGGTTTGTCCCTGCCTTGATAAGCACTGAGTATCCGGCAATGAGATAACTGGGAATGAAAAGCCAGGGGATTTCAAGGAAGAAGGCAAGGGCAAAGAAGAGTGCAGAGAAAGTGATGCGTATAAGCATACGCAATGAGGTATGTTTTCCCTGGTTTGGCTGGGATGAAACCTTCAAGGCAGGTTCCACGCGTTTTGCTTCTGCTATCAGTGATTGAAAGAATGCATCATCCCTGTCATCGGTACTTTGGACGTGAATCTGTTTTTTTGCATAGTCAACCCGTGCCCGTTTTACGCCTTCCACCTTATTCAGGTTTTCTTCTATGGTGGCAGCACAGGCAGCACAGTCAAGATTTTGTACATTCCAGATACACTTGTCGGCCATGTAAGTCTCCTATCATTTCAATATATGAACATATATTCATAAAATATGTTTTGCTTCCTTTTGTCAAGAGGAGAAAAAGAAGATGAGCAAGCGCTGTTTGTATGATAGAATTGTCATACCTGCGAAAGGGATTGGGGCTCTTTTCGTACGGATTTTTTTTGGACAGAGGAAGCCTTTTAAGGCTCCTGAAGGAGTTATCATGTTGGAACAGCTGAAAGAAGAAGTGTGTGAAGCAAACCTGTTGCTTGAGCACTATCGCTTGATCACCTTCACCTGGGGTAATGTCTCTGCGGTTGACCCAAAGCGTGAGTTCATGGTCATCAAACCCTCCGGGGTTCCTTATGAGGACCTTACCGCCGACAAGATGGTGGTGGTGGAACTTGCAACCGGCAAGATTGTGGAAGGTTCCTACAACCCCTCTTCCGATACCCCTACCCACCGCTATCTATTCAATCATTTTGGAGAGATCAAGGCGGTTGTACACACCCATAGCCGATGGGCAACCATTTTTGCCCAAGCTGGACGGGGTATCCCGGCCCTCGGCACCACCCATGCTGATTATTTCTATGGGGAGATTCCCTGCACCAGGGAGATGGAAAACAAGGAGATTGAGACAGCCTACGAGGAAGAGACCGGTAAGGTCATCGTTGAACGGTTTGCCTCCCTTGATCCTCTTTCAATCCCAGCGGTACTGGTTCACAGTCATGGCCCATTTACCTGGGGTTCCAGTGCAAAGAAGGCAGTGGAGAATGCAGTAGTGCTGGAGGAGGTGGCCAACATGGCCTATCACACAGTGCTGTTGGAACAGAATCCTAAACGGACGATGGACCAGGTCCTGCTGGATAAGCACTATCTGAGAAAACATGGAAAGAATGCCTACTATGGGCAGAAGAACCAGGAGTAAGCTATGAATAATATTGCACAGGTCCGCTTGGGTTTGATTGCGGTAAGCCGCAGTTGTTTTCCCAAGGCTTTGAGTGAACGAAGAAGGAATGCAGTAAAGGAAGCATATCAGGATCCCATTTACGAATGCCCTATTACCGTTGAGGATGAGAAGGATATGCGCGCTGCGTTGGAAGATACCATGAAGCACGAGGTCAATGCCCTGGTGGTATTCTTGGGTAACTTTGGCCCGGAGACTGCCGAGACCCTGCTTGCCAAATACTTCGACGGACCGGTGATGTATGTTGCCGCGGCGGAGGGAGACGGGGATTTGCATGATGGCAGGGGGGATGCCTTCTGTGGAATGCTCAACTGTTCCTATAATTTGGCACTGCGCTCCTTGCGTGCACATATCCCTGAGTATCCTGTCGGTACTGCCCGGGAAGTTGCCACCATGATCGAGGACTTCATCCCGGTTGCAAGAGCCGTCATATCCCTCAAGCAATTGAAGATTATCTCCTTTGGTCCAAGACCTCAGGACTTTATGGCATGCAATGCACCCATCCAGGGACTATTCGACCTCGGGGTGGAGATTGAGGAGAACAGCGAGCTTGACCTGCTGGTCGCTTATAACAAACACAAGGATGACAAGCGCATTGATTCCCTGGTGAAGGAGATGGCAAGCGAAATCGGGAGTAGTCCCTACGAGGGAATCCTTCCCAGGCTTGCCCAGTATGAGTTGACACTGCTTGACTGGGTTGAACAGCACAAAGGGGACCGCCAGTATGTTGCCTTTGCGAACAAGTGCTGGCCAGCATTCCAGACGGAGTTTGGCTTTGTTCCCTGTTATGTGAACAGCCGTCTTACAGCAAAGGGCATTCCCGTCAGCTGTGAAGTCGATATCTATGGAGCATTGAGTGAATATATTGGTATCTGTGTGAGTGATAAACCTGTTACCTTGCTGGATATCAACAACACTGTTCCCTCCAAGATGTATGAGGAGCATATCAGGGCAAAACGGTCCTACCGCAATGATGAGTTGTTCATGGGTTTCCACTGTGGGAATACCTCCTGTTCCCTGCTCAAGAATCCCCATATGGGATACCAGGTGATCATGAAGCGAGATCTGGAGCCGGATCTTGCAGAACCCGATATCACCAGGGGGACGATGGAAGGGGACCTGGTATCCGGTCCAGTCACTGTTTACCGCCTGCAGTCTGATGCTCGGGGGAGACTGCGTGCATATGTCGCGCAAGGAGAGGTCTTGGATGTTCCCAGTGAAAGCTTTGGAAGCATCGGTGTGATAGGTATTGAGGAGATGGCCCGATTCTATCGGTATGTGCTTCTTAAGAAAGCGTACCCGCACCATGCTGCAGTAGCCTTCAGCCATGTCGGGAAGGCCCTGTTCAATGTTTTTACCTATCTTGGAATTGAGGATATTGCCTACAACCAGAGGGAAGGACTACCCTATGAGGGCGAGAATCCGTTCAAGCATTAAAACTAAAAATAGAAAGAATTACAGCCCCTTACTTTCAGGGGCTGTATAATAATTCTCAAAATCTTACGTCCAGTCGTCGATGAGTTCCTGGATTTCCTCAACAACCACTGCATCACTCTCTTTCAGTGGTCCCAGTATATTGGCCTTTGCAAGGGCATAGGAGAGGACCATGACAGCCTCCTGCCGGTCACTCATCTTATCCAGGGTGACTGAAGAGTAGAACGGCTTGCTTTTTCCTCCATCCTTGCCCTCATAGTAGCGGTATTTCTCAAGATTGGTTGAACCTTTCTTCCAGTCTTTCTCCATGCTCCGCATTTCCTTGCTTCTCTTGGATGCACTCCAATCCCTTGCATAGAGTTCCTCGGCAAGTTTGAGGTAGTGGCCGGGGTAGTAAAGATGACTGGGAATGGTATCCATGGCCATTCTCATATAGCTTACTGCCCAATCCTTGTTCCCGAATGAGATGAACCCACCGGGAAGTTCGTCATAGAGGCTGGAAAGTACGTACCAGGTTTCACTGGAGTCGAGCACACCAAGGGTGTTTACTATGGTAGTCAGGTCCTCGAGCATTCCCTTCGCTTTACCCAAAGCATTCAGCGGTCCCTTTGTCTGTCCCCATCGACCGATGTTCGAGCACTTCCAGAGATACCCTTCCCATGAGGTGTTTGCCTCAATGGATTGCAAGGCGTATTGTTCACCTTTCTCATAGAATGCAAACCTACCATCCTTGTCATCCTCATCCAATTCATCACCAAGGGATACCTGAAGGCGTGCCAATCGCCATAGGATCTCTGCGCGGTCTGCATCATTGGTCACTTGGGAAAGTTTCTCCTCCAGCAGTGCTTCTGCCTGGGTGAATGCATCAATCTCATACAATTCATCTGCCCTCACTGTGTCAACCGCTGCAGTTAGCGAAACGGTGGCAAGTAGGGTGAGAACCAGAGTAATACCTACTATCTTTTTCATGAACCCTCCTAAGAAAACAATCGTTTGATCAAAGCAAGCTTTCCCCGATAAGGGGCATAACGCAGTTTTATCTCGAGCCATCGTTTACTTTCGAGCACACTTTTTTGGTGGCTGAAGGTATCGAACCCCTGTTTTGCATGGTAGCTGCCCATACCGCTGGACCCGACTCCTCCAAAGGGGAGGTGGGGGTTGGAGAGATGCATGACCGTATCATTGATGCATCCTCCTCCATAGCTGACGGTTCTCACCACGATTTCCTGGTGTTCCTTGTCGTTGCTGAACAGATACAGTGCAAGGGGGTGCTCCCGTGCCTGGACATACCCGACAGCTTGTTCAAAGGTCTCATAGGTAAGGATGGGCAAAATCGGGCCGAAGATCTCGTCACTCATGAGCGTTCCGGTTCTCTGTACATCGGTTATCAAAGTTGGTGCAATTTTCAGGTTCTTTGGGTCGATTTGCCCACCGTAGGCGAGCGTTCCTTCCTCAAAAAGACTGATGAGTCGGTTGAAGTGTCTTTCGTTGATGATGTGGGGAAGGTCATTGCAATGCAGTGGATCGCTCCCAAACATGTTGGTGATAGCCAACTTCATTTCTTCTATCAACTGGGAAGCCACCGAGCGTTCAACCAATACGTAGTCAGGCGCTATGCAGGTTTGTCCTGCATTGAGACATTTTCCCCAGATGATCCTACGGGCTGCGAGGGGAATGTCACTGTTTGCTTCCACAATTGCAGGGCTTTTTCCCCCCAATTCCAGGGTAACCGGGGTGAGTGTCTTGGCTGCAGCTTCCATGACCACTTTGCCAACTGTAGGGCTGCCAGTGAAGAATATATGATCATAACGATGCGAGAGCAGTTCCTGGTTCATTTCGCTGCCACCCTGAAAAACTGTCACATAGTGGCTCGGATAGAGTTTGGCGATCAGGGATTCCAGAACCTGTGATGTATGGCTACTGTATCTTGATGGTTTGACGATGACACAATTGCCAGCCGCCAATGCACTGACCAAGGGAGCGATAGTGAGTTGGAATGGATAATTCCAAGGACTCATGATCAACACAATCCCCAAGGGTATGGAGATTGTGTAGGCTTTGGAGGGAAACGAAAGCAAGGTATTTCTTACCCGTTTCTTACTGGTCCAGGAATCCAGGTGCTTGAGATGTTTGTCAATTTCTGCATAGACCAAACCAAGTTCTGTCGCAAATCCCTCAAAATCAGTTTTCCCCAGATCCTCGAAAAGGGCATCAAGAATCTGTTTCTCATGTTCTTTGATCCCATCCTTCAGCTTTTTGAGCTGAGTTTTTCTCCATGCAACCGACTGGGTTGAACCATTACGGAAGAATGTTCGCATCTCAGTGATGCAGAGCTGGACTTCATTCATACGTATTCCCCACTTTTGTGCCAGTATGACACCTGGTTACCTATTTGTCAAAATCAATGCATCAGAACCCAGCGATTATCTCCCCACTGAGGTTACTGAGAATTGCCCTGGCAAGACGAATTGAACTCTCAACGTCCTCGGTGCTGCTGATCCCCCAGTGTGTATGTGCATATCTGACCGGGATGCCGATCACAATGGTAGGAATACCTTGTCCAGATAGGTGCAAAGCAGCTGCATTGGTTGCCCCACCGTTTCTTACCCCTTGCTGTACAGGTATCTGGTGCTTCTCTGCAAGATCGAGGGCAAAGCGTTGGAATCTTGGATTTGTTATCATTTTTGAATCAATGAATCTGAGCATGGGTCCCTTGCCCACGATGGTCTGCTGCTGATAGGGGGGAAGGAAGGTGTCATCAGCCGGGCTTCCCTCAAAGCAGATGGCTACATCTGGATTGACTTTCCTTGCAGTGAGTTGTGCTCCTCGGCACCCAACTTCCTCCTGGCTGGCAAAACCAGCGACCAGGTTGACATCAAGTGTCTCTTCCTGAAGGTCTTCCATGACATCAAGAATGGTCGAGCAACCAAGTCTGCAGTCGAAGGCCTTGCCAAAGAGCAGCTTTGTTTCTGGATTGTACGTGCAGGTCGCTTCGGGAATGACTGGACTTGCCACTTCAGCTCCCATTTCTATGGCTTGTTGCTTGCTGGATGCACCGATGTCGATGAACAGACTGCTGATGTCCGGGACACTTTTTCGTTCAGCTTCGCTCTGGTAGTGAGGAGGTTTTGACCCTACAATACCGGGAATGGTGGATCCGTCACGTCTTTGTACCCGTACCATATGAGCTGGGATATTGGTGGTTACCCATCCCCCGATGGGGATAAATTCAAGCATTCCATCCTCACGGATGCATTTGACCATGAATCCTACCTCGTCGGTATGTGCATCAAGCAGTACCGTTGGCTTTCCTTCTTGGTTCTGGGTTCTGGAAAGATAGAGATTCCTCAATGAGTCTTCTTCAAAACTACCCAGGTGTGCGCCGTCCTTGCGGATAACCTCAAGTACTGCATCTTCAAAGCCTGAAATGCCATTGGCGTCACAGATTCTTTGTATTCGTTTAATATTTGTCATGATTGTTCTCCTGATAATCTTCATTATTATCCATAGATTGCAGGAGTTGTACACCCGTCAAATAATCTCACTTGACCAAGAAACATGGCATTTCATATGATTGGGTAGGCGATGGGGTTCGCCGTCTCTCCCAACATAAGAGAAAACCGCAGCCTACAATTCTGCTGATAACTCCTGCAACCTAATTAAGGTCTGGAGGTGTGCCATGGCACTAAGTCTTGCGGAGTTGATGATTCTTTGTCTTCTTGTTGAATATCTATTACAGCGTATTCATGTTCCCCCACTTATTGGGATGCTGGCAGTAGGGGCAGTCCTTGGTCCACAGATATTGGGATTGCTTGATCCTGACCTGATACGGATCGGCTCAGACCTACGTATGATTGCCCTTATCGTAATACTTTTGCGTGCAGGGTTGGAACTTTCCAGAGAGAGCCTGCATAAGGTAGGGCTCCAGGCCATACTGCTTGCATTTCTTCCAGCAGTTTTTGAAGCCGCTCTCATCATAGCCTTGGCCCCTGGGATGCTTTCTATAAGCAGGGGAGAGAGTGTACTGCTCGCATGTGTACTTGCGGCAGTCTCCCCGGCGGTGGTGGTTCCCATGATGGTCCAGTTCATCAAAGAGGGCAGGGGTACCAAGAAGGCCATTCCTACCTTGGTGTTGGCCGGTGCAAGCCTGGATGATGTAACGGTTATCGTTGCATACAGTATTGTTCTCTCACTCTATGTAGGGGATGCTGTGAATATTTCATGGATGATTGCATCCATTCCCCTCTCGCTGGTTTTTGCAGTCATAGTGGGTTATCTGATTGCTCGATTCCTGATCAGGGTATTCGAGCGGTATAATCCACGTGCAACCAAACGAGCAATGACGCTCTTGGCAATTGCAATCGCTCTTGTACACATTGGGGACCTGCTTGAGGCCAGACATATACCTTTTGCAGCACTCCTTGCGGTCATGGCCATTGGATTCATTATCTTGGAAAAGAAGGAATCGATGGCTCACGAGCTCTCCAGCAAACTGGGGAAAATCTGGGTTTTTGCACAGATAGTGCTCTTTGCCATGGTAGGGGCGCAAGTCGATCTTAATGCTGCGAAAGAAGCAGGCATGGCTGCAATCTTTCTTATACTCATAGCATTGGTAAGTCGATCGGTGGGTACCTATCTCTGTACACTTGGCTCTGGATTCTCTCTGAAAGAGAAGCTGTTTGTAGTTATTTCCTATCTTCCCAAGGCAACTGTGCAGGCCGCAATTGGTTCTGCTCCCCTTGCAGCAATGGCTGAGCGTGGTATGGATACCCGCCCTGGTCAGATCATCCTGGCCGTTGCAGTGATGAGTATTCTTTTAACCGCACCACTGGGTGCGTTTGCGATCAGTTGGGGTGGCAGGCATCTTCTCTCAGTGGATGGAACACAAGAATCGAGCTCATCTGCTTTGGAAGAGAGTCAAGCTGAATACGATCTGCTCAAGGATTGAACATAAAGGGAGCTGCAATCCAAAGCTTGCGGGTGTGGATACAAGTATATGGATTGCAGCCCGGAAGAAGGGTACATCACATGGATGGCTAATAGCGATTGGGAGATATGATGCTATCAGAAAACCATCCTGTATTTTCTTTGTATAACGGGTTCTATGAGAAGTCAATAGTGAGGCAGGCCTTTCACACAGGGTAGAGGCCCGGAGTTTCCAATTTCATGCTTGCAGTAGTGATAAAGAAAAGGGAACCTACCAGACGGTAGGCTCCCTTAAGCATCTCCTAGGGGAATTGAACCCCTGTTGTCGGGATGAAAACCCGATGTCCTAACCACTAGACGAAGGAGACATAACAAGCATGTTAAAAAACAGAGGCAAGATGAGCCGCACAGGATTCGGACCTGTGACCCACGCCTTAAAAGGGCGTTGCTCTACCAGCTGAGCTAGCGGCCCTTGCAACGTAATGGACTATACCAGAGAGCTCAAAAGGGTGTCAACTACTTGAGCAGAATTATTGCTACATCACGTGTGCTTTACAATGGCTTTCTGTGGATAGGGACTCCTTCTAAGCTGGTTTTTAGAATCCACCCTGGTTTATATCAACAACATCAAGCGTACAACGCTGATGCGATTACCACTGCAACAATAGAGACAAGCGTATCCAAAGAGAGCGTGTTGTCGACGTAATCCGATTCACCTTCCTCATCACTGCGCATATAAATTGAAATTACAAACGGAGGAGGGGTAAGGAACATCGTCATCAGTGCAACTTGGTACATCCTATCCATTCCCAACCAGGAGTCTACCACCAACGCATTCAGGAGGAGGGCAAACAGGGTAAGCAATACCCTTCTTGCCAATATGGTCTTCAAGGACTTTCCTATCAGCTCCTTCTTGATGTGGATTCCGTAACCAATGGTGATTGCAATAAGGGGAACCGTCAATTGGGCAAGCAGGTCAATCATTTCAGCCAGGGTATCCCAGATGGGGGAGCTCTGGACGTGGGGAGCAATGAAGCTGGTAGCAAGCCCTGCAACAATGGCAAGAATTACTGGGCTGGTGATGATCTTTTTCAGCAATTCACTGCCTTTTGCGGCACCATCGCGATGCTTGATCATCAAGGCCATCAAGATGGTAAAGACAAATACAACCTGTCCAAGATCTACCAGAGCAATCTTTCCCAGGTGTGCTTCCCCTTGGAAGGAGACAAATACCGCATATCCAAACATACCCATCTCAAAGCCGGTCATCATCAATGCAAAGTAGGGACTGTGTATCTTCAGAAGCTTCCCGATATAGTGCCCCAAGACAACCATGATCAGGCATACGATAAAAATGAGGATAACCAGAATAAGATAACGACTTTCCAGTTCTATCGAAGAGAAGGCCTGAAACAACAATGCCGGCAAGGCAAGATCAGAGACAATCCTCTTGACATGGGAAAGTGATTCGGTAGAAAAGAAATTGGTTCTCTGCAGCGCATAGCCCAATAAAAATAGTAATAATAGCGGTACGACAGGAAGAAGCTGTTCAATCATTGCATTCCTCTATATATAGATAATGGTAGTGATTTGCCACTACAGTGAGAATCTTCAATAAGTATAAAGGCTAACAGCCCAAACCGCTAGTGGTAATGACGGTCTTTGGGAAGCAGGTAGAGCGAGTAAGCCTTCTCCATCATCTCTTGGGTAACCGATTCCTTACCTTCCCAGTCTGCGATTACCTGTGCCAGGGAACAGCAGAGCTTTGCTCTTCTAAGGCTTCTCTGTGTGTGGGCCATCACCTTGCTGTAGCGGGGGAACAGATGAGCAACTCCCTCCTGTTTACGTACTGATTGCAGGGACCGGACATGCTCCATGGCTTTCCTGTCAACATGAAAAGCCTCGACTGTTCCCGCCAGCAGTGGTTCCGGCTCCAAGGCAAGGGCAATGGCGAACCGGTCAAGCAGGGGCCAGCCGATGAGTCCCCAGAACTGGTCAATCTGCGCCTGGGTGCAACGACATATTCCATGAGGATTACCCAGATTTGCACAACGGCATCCATTAGTAGCAGCAACCATGGAGTAATGAAGTGGAAAGTCTCCCACTTGGTGTGTGTCCAACAACTGTGCGAGAGTAGTTCTTACTTTTGGTTTCTGGTTTGAGAGTTCATCCACAAGCAGTGCACCCCCATGTGCCCGGCTTATCCAGGGAGGGGTTCCTGCGAGTATCTTCTGCTGACTCATTCCAGCCTCCAAACGTAACAGAGGGGATTCAATGCTATGTTT
>Ga0265294_10000843_pt1 | contig 41356 bp, 47 predicted proteins | sample MunlanPumphouse3_FD_192504 | JGI IMG/M metagenome (GOLD analysis project Ga0265294, IMG submission 192504) | Groundwater microbial communities from a municipal landfill in Southern Ontario, Canada - Pumphouse #3 | ecosystem: Environmental > Aquatic > Deep subsurface > Groundwater | place... | reverse complement strand
TGATCTTCCGGTACCCGTCCAGTACAAAATTAGCTGTATCAGATTCGGCTCGTATACCTTGTATAGAATTGTATGCGAGTGCAGGGCCGCACAATTTCCCGTCCAGCTTAGCCAGTCCCAGGATATTATCAGCCCTGTCCCCCATGAGCATCTGAAGCCATAGGAACTTCAAGCCTTGTCCCACAGGTTTCATATTCCCTGCGGGTGTATAAGCAAGACCCACATCACCGAAACCAGCAGCAGGACATACTTTACCCAACTCCTTGTCGTAGTACGGGTACGGGGTCATCCTGAGGTCTTTATCATCAGACCAGATAATCCCAGTGTCCTTCAGGCGGTACGCACTGTACATCATCCCGTCATCTGCTTCAACGTCGCGGTGCATCACTACACTGTATTCATCTTGCAGAATGTTCTCAGGACGGGCCAGGGCCTCCCGTAGGGCCTCCAACAAAGGAGGCTTGGACTTCCCTGTCCGATTCCCTTGATAAGGCCGTGCAGCCTTGATTAAGAACCTGCCAGCCTTGTATGACCCGGCAGGGGTTAGATGCACTTCTGCATCCTGACACCGTGTTAAAAACTTTAACTCTAGGATTCGTTGCTGGTAATTCCTGATCGCGGTGGGTAAGGTCTTGGCCTTAGCTGCTGCCACATACGCGGGGCCGTCGCCATCGCAGATCAGGGTAGTACCTGCATTGAACCCCTCGAACTGCGGTGTAAGCAGCTCAGGGTTTACAGGTAGTTTAAACATTAACCAACCAGAGGAGGCATGGCAGGCAGGGATACAGGGGCAGGCTCAGAAGGGGATATCGTCGTCACAGCAGGTTGTACAGTCACCTGCACGGGGGCAACCGGGGCAGGTGTAACGGGCGACACTGGGGCTGGTTGAACTAAAGGGGCGGGGGCAGCCACCTCCGGGGCCGCTACAGGGGCTACAGCAGGCGCAACGGCTACAGGGGGAGTTACACCTGCCGGGGCTGCTATAACCTGCTGTGGGGCCGCTGGTGCAGCCTCAGGTACTTTCTTGGGTGGTACTGTAAAGGCCACGTTGTTCTGAACCAGCAACTGGTGTAATGGCGAACCCTCAAAGTTCAACGCACCTAGGATACCCTCTTGGATAAAGTTCTTGGACTTGCCATCATCACTCTGGCCTTCAATGTGCAGGCTGTTCCATGCTTCAAGGCTTGGGAAATCCCATAGGAACAGGCGGTACAAATCATCAGGTGCAGCAGGGATTTGGTAAGGTGTCTTAGCCACTGCATCGTAAGGAGGTAGGGTACCCTTGAAGTTAATGATTGAGCTAACCTTCCCTTGTTTGTTCGTGTGATGCTCCAGCTTGAACACGAAGGCTTGACCCACGAATTGGGCGAAGTGCTTGATGTTCGCATCCCCTGTGTAGTTCAGGGCCTTGAACATTTGGTACGTGTTAGACTTCTCGAATCGGCTGATAGCGATAGGGAAAGGGCGCAGGACGTATGGTGAACCATCCTCATTAGTGATCCCTTCACCCCACAGGGCTACCCCAATACGGAACTCGTCCGCTGGGTCTTTAGGTTTGCCTTGGAACTCTTGAGGTTGTGTACCCAGATCAACGTACTCTACGATACGTCCAAAGAAGTACCCTGTAGGTAACAGGCGGGTGCCACCACCGCCCTTCTGGGCTTCATTCATATCTACTGCTACGGCTGCTTGTTGTGCCGCTAACTGCTGAATTTGTGCTAAGACTGACATATTAATTTACTCCGGTTTGAATTTGTGTTTACCATGTTTACCCATACTAGGGCCGTACTCACAGCCAACTGGGAAAGGAAGGTTCAGGGTGTACCCGTACTTCTTAGTGAAGTACCCCGGCACATCCTCCATGATTGCTTTAACGCCCTTACAGGCTTCGTTCAGTACGTCCTTGTGACAGTCCAGATAGATAGCATCATGCACTGTGTTGATAACGCAAACCTTACCCCCAAAGAAGTCCTTGGATATCAGCCACCGGATTACACGTCCGGTGGTACCCTGAACAAAGAAGGATGATTCGCCCTGAATGGGATAATTCCGCATTTGCGTAGGTTTGAACTCCATGGTCTCAATCTTCTGGCCTTGATACCATGTAGCCTTAGGGTACTGCCTGAACTCGTAAGTAGTACCAGCAGGGGATACCCATGTACCGGTACCGTACAACCGCCATGAGCCATCGTCGTACTGCTCACGGTGTTGGACTACGTTCTCAGCCACAACAGGGAACACCTGCTCCTCATAGAACGCCTCCACACCGGGGAACAGGGCTTTCTCGTTCGCTATGAACTGCTTAGCCTCATTGATATCCATACCACAAGCAAAGGCTAAACCCCGCTCAGTGGCCCCGTACTGATATGCAAAGGAGGGTGGTTTAATGTGGGTACGCATTTCATTGTACTTAGCATGTTCAGGGTGGTTCTCGTCCTTACACTTCTTAAGTACATCCTCATAGGGTTCTTGCAACTTCTTAGAAAGGCGTAAGCAGTGCATGTCCGTGCCTTTAAGCAGGGCATCCATGAGGGCTTCATCTTGTGCGAAACAGGCTAACGCAACCACTTCCAGGGCTGTGTAATCCAATTCCACAATGTAACCTTCAGCTCCGTACCTGGATACAAAGTTATCTTTGACTTCGGATATATGATACTCATTCTCGTCACCTCGGGGTAAGTTCTGGAAGTTCGGTTTTGTACTTGATAACCTTGACGTAGCTGTGCTAGTCATGTTCAGGCTATGGTGTACAATGTTCTGCTCAGTTAAGTACTGAAGCATCCCAGATTGTTTAACTACATTACCTTCATCATCATGTTCCTGCCTTAAGTAGTACGTGCCGATATCCTTATCAAGTAGCGCAAACTTAAGTAGGCTCTCTAGCAAGGCTTTAACCTCACTAGGGAACTCAGGACGCTTCGCCAACATCTTCAAGCAGTCTGCTCCTGTGCTGTACACAGGGGAGTCATCTGCCAGCTTACGTTTGCCTGAGAAGGTCTCCTCAAAATCCTCTCGCACTTCTTTAGGAAGTTTATCAAGAGGGACTATACCGGGGGTATCGTACAAGAGTTCACCCCACTTCATCTGAGGTTCGGTACCATCTACCTTATAAGGTTTAGGTTGGCCCTTGTTCTTACCCGCCTTAAAGCGGTCTGCATTACCGTGGGTTTGTACAGCCCATTCAAACTGAGCAGGGGTAAGTGGTGGTTCGTTCGTTACGAAGGTCTCCCCAAATTTCAGACACTCAACCTTAGTAAGGATTACCTTACCTTCAGCATCCGTTCGGGGTACCCTTGCCTTGTATCGGACAGGGCCACCGAACAACCACGCACTCATGTGATAATCAGAACTCTCCTTGAACTCACACTCAGCAGGGAAGTTCTCACGGTACGCTTGGAAATATTGTTTAAGCTTATCCAAGTCCTGCTGGTGTTCAGCCAATCGTTTGTACGCACCCTCTCGGTCTACGTACAGGCCAGCATCCATAGCGAAGGCACAGAACAACATACCTTCCATACGTTCCAAGGCCATGTCCCACATGCCACGATCTTGTAGCTGCTTAACCTGACCCCAGAATACTTTCCGGGTATTCGCAATGTCTCCCTCAGGGCCGTACAGGTACTCCCCTAGTAAGTCCTTATCAATATCCTCCGTAAGTACACCTTGTTCCCAGAGTAGTTTAACCCCGTCCACCTTATGGGAACCACCATATAGTGGGGCTATAACATCAAGGGCAGGGTAAGTATCCTGCTGGTTAGACAGGAGATAGTGCGCATACGCTGTACAAAATACCCGCCCACCTCGCTTAAGGAATTTCAGGAACTCCTCCCGCTGCTGGGCCAGGAACCAATCCATCTCATACGGTGCGTTATGGGCCACAATTAAGGTAACATCGTCAGGGATATACAGCCAGTCCTTGGCCTGTTCCTTGTTGTGGTACACACTGCCTGTGATCTCCCCACTGTACGGGGTATCTTCAATAGCGTACCCTGTCATTACACAATAATTGTCCGGGTGGCGCGGGGAAGCTACGGCTCCAAAGTAGGGGTGATTCTGAGTTTCAATATCAATTATCATTACCTTCGACATAGCCTCATCTCACTCTCTCGTAAGTTGCTTCAAAAATGTCCGGCTTGCACGGGTAAAACTCGCCTACCACCCCTTTAATGATCCAATCGCCAACACTCGCAACCATTAAACCTTCTAGGGTTTCGATTTCCACATACCGCCCTTTTACCCAGCCATCTGCTGCAAACTCATGACCATTATGTAAAAACCTCTGCACCTCCTCCGAGTTTTCTCCCGTCCACTGAATCGCTTCGATTACCACTGGCTTTTTTCTGTATTTCATTTCCCTTCTCCAAATTTAGGGGCGACAATATTGTTACGTAGATTCATACATCCTTTCTCAATTGATCCCCCTAACATTTGTCCTCCCGGAATCTGCTGAAGAACGGGTGGCGGTACCCTCCGGCCCTGTCCCGCTCCATGCAAATAAACTCAACCCAACGGCCCACATACGCCTTAGGATTATCGTACATATCTTCCCCTAGGCCGTGGGCTAAACCCGCAGGGGAGGCGTATGAACCGTCCTCTAGTTGCACTGTAATAGAACCCACCCGGTTAAGTGGCTCACCTTTAATACTGGTGGCACGGTTCAGGGCTACAATCTTACCGTCATGTGTTTCCTCTGGTTTAAGCTTTAACCATGAACGGGAACGCTTACGGGTGTACTGGTAGCCAATCTCCTTAACCATAACTCCTTCAAGTCCTTGGGAACGGAACCTAGAGTACACCCTCATAACCTCTGCCTCGTTTGCCGCTACGTAACGTATAGGCGTGTCTACACCGTACTTGTAGAACTCCTTAAATAGGGTTAGTTTATCCTCCCCATAAGAGCTAGGGTGATCCGGTAAGTCTAGCAGTATAAACTGAAAAGTAGCGTCTACTAAATCCGTAGGTACAGACTTAGATCGAACGTATCGGTAGGTTGAATTGAAATCGGAGTTAACTAAGAACTCTACGTCAATTTCAGTTAGTTTATAGTCCTTAAATAACTGTGTTAGTCCGTGTAAGGGGACGTTGTTCAAAGGCTTCCGGGCATACGACTCTACCTGTAGTTCCCCTTTAGAGTTCACCCATATCCTGGCACGGATACCGTCGTACTTGGCTTCCACGAACACAGGGTATTTAACCTTGTGGCCGTACTTCTTAAAGGTTTCCCCTTTCATTAATATAGGCTTATCTGTCATGATTGAATTTGACCTGTGAGTACAGGCGGGTTCGGGACGGTTGCCGTACTAACGCCTTCTGTTTGTATGAACCTGCACCGTGGTGCGTCGAAGTCTAACTGGGCCTGAATATACGAGGGCTGACTGGGGACTGCAAACTTATTCTTAGGTGTACCAATACCCCTTAGGTTCGCAAGCTGTGGATTATCTAACGAACCCAGCATAAGGATAACATCAGTAGCCCCTTGGATACCTGTCTTGGAATCCTTCAAAGCTGAGTAAGGAGGGTACAACATATTGCCTCCTTCGGCTGAGACCTGGACGGTGCTTGCTGCAATAAAGTCGTACCGAACAGCCATCTCCCGCACTTCCTGCCATGCAGCCTCAACTGAATCAGCCTTGTTACCGCCTGCTGCTGAAGCCATACGGACGTTTGCCAGCATGTCAAATACCACCACGGATGGCTGCATGTCCTCAACGATTTGTTCGATATGCGCCAAGTTTGCACCGTGGATATCCTTGACTCGAATATAGTTAGGCACACCGCCAATAGCTTTAGTATACGCATCCTGTAGTTCTCCTTTGTTAGAAAGGTCTGTAATACCGTACAGGTCAAGCCCTAGTGCCGCTTGGTAAATACGGGGTATGATTCGCTTACCTGACCCCTCATTGTTAAGCCATAAGATAGGGCGGTCAGGGCCGAAGAAGTCTATACACTGTGGTGCCCAATCGGTAAGCACGTCAGCGATGAATGAAGTCTTGCCCTTATCAGGTCTTGCGCCAATCGCCAACGAAGCCCCACCTTGTATTCCAGCGATGGCTTGGAACAACGCAGGTATTCTTCTGAACTTAATCCCCACATCGTTAGCTATTTCCTTGAGCAGATCATCAATGCTTGTGTCGATGTAATCCCCGGCCTTACCATTACTCTTAGCCCGTTTAACCTCCCGTGCTAATAAGTCAATCTCGTGTACTGGGTCTACATCCTCTCCCCTGTCATACGCTGCAAGGATAGCCCCTACCCGCCCTGAGAAGTCCAAGTCATATAAGGAACTGAGTACGCCCTTAACGGTACCTTCATCAGGCTTACGCCTTAATAACTCAGCGTACTGCATCGTGATAGCTTTAGACTCGGGGGAGGCATCCCCACTACGCTGATCAATAAGCCACTTCAAGCTATCTACATCCACATCGTCATGCTCAGTGAATGTACTGAAGTACACATTAAACCACGCTATCATGGCCTGTGTTTCTGGTGTAAGCATACCCTGAGGAACAAAGGCAGATATGGATTTAAACCGTTGCCTATTACTCAGGGCTGCTAGAATGTTCGCATCCAAGTTCACCTCCGTATAAATGGGTTAACAAATGCTGGCGTATACCTTCCGCACTCATGTCTTTTGGGTCAAGCCCTGAAGGTGCTGTAGCTGGTGTTGAATGTACGCCAAAAACTGTAAGTCTTGCAGCACCCTTTCCAGCTCCTTTAATTCCGGCTGAATCTCCATCATAGAACCAGAGCGATGCAACGCTTCTCTGTACGAGTACAAGGAATAGCGAATCTCTCGCGTTAGTTCCTAGCGTGCAGATAGGGTCGGTAAATCTGAAACGTTCGTCATTCTTAATACTCCATTTTAGTTTAAACCAACTAAAAGCATCTTCCACAAGAACCGCTGTACCGCCCTGCCGAACCTCCCCCAAGTAGGGTACGTTCCCGTACATAAGCCACTTCTGGGGGCTGTTCTCAGTCGTGTCCCTCCCAATCCAACCCTGTGCCGTGGGTACCATGATCCGTTTCCGGCTGTCGCTGTAGTACAGGTCTTGATCGAAGTGTATCAAGTCCATGTTCTTTCGCATCAGGAAGCCCACCACGGCCTTTTGTAGGGGCAGGGGTAGGTCTCGTATCAATACCATGTCCAAAGGCAGTGTAGGGGCTGTACTAAGCTTGGGAGGGGCAATACCTGTAACCCTGACGTGTTCTTTCATGACGACCCCGCCTGCTTTGCATGATTGGCAATAACAGGCCCAGCGATCTGCATGATTCGATACAACAAGGTTAGGGCGGGTGGTGCGATCCCCAGTGTGGGGGTGCCTGGCTGTGCCTCCTATTGGGATAGCCTTAGCCAGATGTAACCATTCTCTCTGGTGGATCGCCATACTTAAGCCTGAGGTGCTTCAGCAGCCAGAATCTGGTGCTGTTGGATAACTACGGTTTCAGCATCAAAGCCTTCGCCATGGTACACTTTGTAGCGTTTCTTGTCATCGGCACCATCCACCCCTGTAACCACGCCACGGACAATGCGGGAGGTCTCAGAACGGCCTACACGGATATCCACGATCCACCCAGCAGTAACTGCATCCAGTTTATCCACGATATCCAGCTTAGCACGGCTTTCAGTTACGAACTCCGTGTCACGGGCAATTCGGGCCTCTGCCTCAGCAATACGCTTTTCCAGCTTCTCACGGGCAGTTTGAACAGGCTTAGGTGCTTGGGTGGCCTCTGGGGTTTGGACGGCTTCAGCGGCCTGTACGTTGATCTCAGGGGCATTGGTTTCAGCGATAGGGTTTTGGATTTCATTTGACATAGTAAGTCCTTGTATTAAGTAAGTGTAAAAGTGTTGCGAGTACAGCCGGGCCGCTATTCTGAATCAGCCACGTCTGCCTCTGTGATACGTAGTGGGGCTACCGTACCTGATAGGCCAGAGTGTTCAATAAGGTGTGCTGTGAAGCCCCGGATTTTACCCCGTAGGATACCTTTGATGGCTGTCTTGGCAAAGAGTTCCCGATCAATGTGCCCATCTTCAGGCTTAACGCTGTTGATGTAAAGCTGTTTAAGGAACTCAGGGGCATCATCTTTAGAGCCACGTTCAATGAGTTCATCCAGTAGCTTATCGCCAATGATTGTTTTAACCTGTAGGTTTATATCCCAGCGAAAGGTTTTACTCATCCCCGCCTCCGTTAACACGGGCAATCTCGTGCTGTAGTTCATCTTGCACAATACCCTCGGCACGGTTAACTTCTTCGGCTGCCTTACTACCCTCAGCCTTCAGGTATTCCAAACGGGAGGCTGCGTTCTTCACGGCCTCCTGTGCCGCATTTAACTCGTAACGGTGCTCCGTGTACGCTCGGGTTACCTTGGCTTCAGAGGCATCCAGCTCTTGGATTAACTTGCTCAGGTATAGCTCCCGCACTTTGTTGTACGCTGCTTTGATTAATTTAATGCTCATTTCTTTTCCTTTAAACAATGGCCCAATCGCCTTCGATGTTTGACAACGCTGCCCGAGCCTCTCGCACAGAGGTGTACACTTTAATATCGCCTATGCTTACAAGGCCACTGTGCTGTTGCACCGCCACAACAAAGCCGCGCTCTTTCAACTCAGCCACCTGTGCTTCACGGGTGGCTTGTAGGTTCTGACTATTAATAACAGATACACAATTCATTCATCTTCCTTTCGATAATCCAGTGTATTCGGGTAAGGCCATACAATTTCAAATTCAGCAGGTGGTTCCCACCCCTGAGCTAGTAAGATTAATAGATGTAGTAGGTGCTTACGGTTCGCACCGTACTCACCAGTCCACAGGTTACGAGTACTATCGAACGCCTTCGCATTATCTTGATAGTAATTATTGTGATACGGCACTGGGAACATATGATCTACCCCTAAGCGGCGCCATGCTGCATCTAACCAGTCAAGTACAACACACCGCCCAGGCCAATGCCAGAACTGGCCGAGGTTCTCACATATACCCCATGTTTTAGTAAGCTCGTTGGTGTTTTGGTACATTCGCGCCAGCACCGTAGCGTACTCTTTATTTTTAAGCTCACACATAGATTTCCCCTTTGTAGTACACCCTTTTCTTAAAATACGCAACAGCAGCATCCCAACCTAACTGGTGGTACGTACGTGCTAAGGACTCAGCCCAATGCTGAGCCGCTAAGTTAGACGCCCAGAGGGAACACAGCCCAGCAAACTCAATACGGTACACCGTCCTGGCGCCAAACGTTATATTAGAAGGTTTACCCACCACCACGACAGGGTAAGTACTGCCTATACTATGCTGGCGCAAGCCTTGGGCTGTGGCTGTATCCTCAGTACGCTGTTTGGCCTTGCCCTCCTTAGATACAAAGGCCGCTCGGGGTACTCCCTGAGCAACCGCCATGAACTCAGCGTTAGGCAGGTGTTGGGTTACAACAGGCACCCGCTTAATGTCTGCTGTACATGCCTCCTTAAAGGCAGCTTGCTTAACCTGTTGTAGTTCCTCCTCAAGTTTATCACATGCTTCGCGCAACTCCTCGGTAGCCCTTGTCTGGGCAGCAAGGGCTTTAGCTCGGTGGACAGCCGCCTCGCGCCAGAACTGCATTGAATGATTAGAACGCTCTATAGCGTAGGCATGGGCATCAGCCAGCGTAACCAACGCGTCCATCTTAGTACCCTCGGCATAGTCAGCCGGATTACGATACCCTAAGGCTACACCAGCGCCTAGGGAGTTCGTGTAGTAATACGCCACCACATTTAGTTTACTCATTGCAGCACCTTATAATCATACGGGATACAAACAGACGCACCGCGCCTTCATGATCCTTAACCCGTAGTTCGTTCAATTCAGCGGCCAACTTAGACGCTGACTCATAGCTTACATTCTTAATGACTACATCACCCCATATAAGGCAGGGGGATCGGTCAGCCATCATGGAAGCGATAACCGCCTTATCTCGGAGTTCTTCGATCACGCCCTACCCCTCCCATTTCATTAAAACGAGTTACGCCACCGTTAGGCCCAGACCGCAGCGGGATTGTACCCACTGGTGGATGCCCTGCCGTCTTGGGCTGCCTTGCCCATAACCCTGCATTAGGTTGAATCGCCTGTACGCTTTCCTTAAGCATAGAAATCCTCTTTAAAGTACAACTGCATACCCATACCCAGATCAGTCATGACGGACTCCTGTTTACCAGTTGTTAATTGATCAATCACTAAACCCCGCATGGCATCATGCAAACGCTTTTTTCGGTTCTCCCAAGGCTCATCACCAGAGTCAAACACACGGGCTGTAACCACCTGTACAGGCTCATGGATAAGCTGGCCGTCATTACCTACCCAACCACCTTGAATACGCTCGACACTGTACCCGCCGCACGCTTCAGCTATGAGTTTAAGGCTGGTACGGAATAGACTATACGGCAGATTGTTATCCATAGGGACATACACCTGATAAACTGCTACTTGAATCTTCATGATGATACCCCTACAAGATTGCCAAAGTCATCTATTACATGGGAAAAGCCCACAGCCTCTACGGTAGGCGCCACAAACCATTTACCGGGCTTACTAAAGGATGGCCAACCGTACCCTGCTAAATCTCCGAAGCGGTCGTACAACCAGTACCCGCCTTCTGAATCGAAACGTACATTCATAACGTACTCCTGAATTGATTACAGGGCCTGTACGCCATTTAAAGCGTGTACCCTGTATAAGTTATCGGATTCGGTGATTAAACCGCTCCTGTGGCCTGCAATGAAGCCACAGTGACTGTTCAACCTGATCAACCTGATTGATCCTGAATTAAGCAAATTGTGCTGGAAGGGCTGGCAAAGTAATCCCAACAGGAGCCACCAGAGCGGCCTCAGTGGGCTTTACAGGCTCAGGGGTACCCTGTACATCGGCAGAGATTGTTTTGGGCACCACGGCCTCCTGCAAGCGTTTCAGTAGCTCAGGGTTAGTTGTTCCCTTCGGATTATTCGCCGCCATTTTTAGAATACGGGCAAGAGCCTTGTCAATGTCAAAGGCTACTTCATCAAGGGTTTTCTCAGACTTCACCTTATACCATGGCGTAGCCTCAGCTAAAGACAGGTTCGGCACGCTATGCTTATCAAAGGCCAAAGGTACAGACTCCTTGCTGTTCTTATCCTCATTAATACGCACACCACCAGCCTGCACGGCCCACATAGCAAATGCTGTCGTACGCATACCCGCAGGCAGTGCCTTATACAGTGTGCACAGTGGTGTTACGTTACCGTGCTCTTGAACTTGATACAGCGCAGCTAAACCGTACAATTGTACCAACTCTTGCATCTTATTGCCTTGCTTAGTTATAAGCTTAGCTGCCTTGTTGATTTGTTCTGTAGAGATTTTAGTGTAGTCCATTGTAGTTCCTTTATTTGTCAAAGTAAGGCCACTCAAAATGAAAAGCCTTACTTATCCATCCTTAGTCTGTCACACTAAAGAAAGGAAAGGGATACTAGGTTGATTCAAGTACCACTATCTGTATTATGTCGCATGAGGCAATTACCCATGAGCTACGACTGGCTAGTAATACAAACTAGCGTTACACCTTCGCACTCGTCTACCCTTGTGTAACATCCGGTAGAGTCTAAGCGGTCACCTTTGTGTACGGTCTTAATTGTATTCCTACAATAGGTCATAAACCGTTGCGTTCACCTGTCTGAGTATAAACCCGCCTAAGCAGTCACATTACGCTAAGTAATGCTTATACCCTTCTTTGCTACTAGCTTACTGCATGACTGAATTATAACTCAGCCTTTCTAACTTGTCAAGCGTTATTTTAAACCGCTTGATACTTCCTGTATGCTAAACAATTACTAGGCTGTCCTTTAGACTAGGCCGTTCTGTTGTTATTGCATGGTTCCCATTATAAAGAACCTTTACTGTTTTGTCAAGTGCCTAGTGCTTGACCCCTATCACCAGCATAACTGCTACGATGAATACAGCATTACCTGTATGGCACATCTGATTTATCATGACAATAAACCCCAGTCCGCTACTATCTGCGGTTTCCAGTAGGGCCTTTCCGGTTCCCTATCCGTACTATCCTGTACTGCATGGTTCCCATTATAGCTAGGAACTTATTACTTGTCAACCCCTAGATTACTAAGCTGTCCTTAGGACTAAGCCGTTCTGTCTTTGCTGGTTGGCATGGTTCCCATTGTGCACTAATGATTATCCCTTGTCAAGTCCTTTGTTGTTTTAAGTGTACAACCACGATATATACCGTACTGCTCAATAATTAACCATGTATTTATCCCTTTATTATCAATAACTTACATAGAGTGCCATAAAAAGGAATGAGTGACGAACGAAAGACTAGACGATAGGATAGGATTGAGAAAGGAACGTATGACCTAGAGTATCTAGTATAGATAGGATAGGGCAGCATGACTGACCGACGGTATCAAGGTGTCGGAACAGCAGGACGACTGAATGAGGACTGAGCGAAGCGATAGTACGAATGAAGGAGATACACCTAGAGCTACTATAGATAGGACAGGAAGGAAGTAGAAAAGGAACAGAGTAACCATGGAAGGATAAGGTAGAAAAGGACAGAGCGCTAAGACAGGCAGAAAAGGAAACAGAGCAAAAGGAACAGAGTGACCGTAGACAGAAAAGGAACAGAGGCTAAGACGAAAAGGAACAGAGTAGCCATGTATAGGAAAAGAACAGAGTACAGAGTGCATCAAAAGGAACAGAGTAGAAAAGGGACAGAGAATGGACAGACAGAAAAGGAACAGGGACAGAGCAACCATGAACAGACAGGATAGACAGGAAGGATAGATAGATAGGAAGGAAGGATACCGTAGAGCTAGCAGTGAATACGAATGAGCGAAGCCGAGGCACGAAGTGCTGAGGCTGAGAGAATGAGTACCTAAGAGGATAAGAGGCTAGACAATAGAGCTAACCAGTGGAATGTCCTATAGCGTACCTGGGTGACGTTGCCATGTGACAACAGGAGAGAGCAATAGAGCAAGAGCTTGACAAGCTACCCCTAGCAGTGTACTATGAATCGTTCCCTAGAGGAGCGATGGGGGAAGTGAGGGCGCGTGAGGGTTGGATAGGGCCTCGCATAAATATAATAAAAATTAGATGCTAATAGTACCGACAACTAAAGACCTCAAGAGGACAGGAAGTCCCTAGGGAGGTACAACCTAGCCGTAGCAGTGCCAGAGGGCTAGGTCTTATTTACTTAGTACTTTACTTCACAGCGGCTGCGGCTGCTTCCAGTGCAGTAACTAATGTAGTAACTTGTGCTACGGTTAGGTAGCTGAGGTTACCCTTAGCACCATTAGCAGAGCCTTGGACGTACTGTTGGAGAACCTTCTGGGTCTCAATACATTTATTGTACAGGGTGCGTACTTCGGCTGGTGTGGCAGTTGCAATAGTCATATAAATCCTTGTTCGGTAAGTGGTAATTCGTGATACTTAAGTGGTTAAATTAAGCAGTAAGAACTGCATTTACAGCGAGGGTAAGCTCAGAGAGTAAAGTGTCCACTTCTTGCTCTGAGATAAAGCCTTCCGTATCTTTGTTCTGGTTAGCGTTCCCTTGGATGTACACCTGTAAAGCCTTCTCAGTGCGTACTAAGAGGTTCCAGAGGTCGCGTATCTCTAAAGGGGTAGCAGCGTGTGCGCTCATGTTGGCTCCTGTTAGGCCCAGCCCCGTACAGGGGTATCAGGCGGGGTGATTAAAGGGAGAGTTCTAAGCTCGGCCTCGGTTAGCTCAAAAGCCAACCTAAGATTAGCATGATAGCCCTCTTGTGCTACATACTCAGGCTCTTCCTCTGTACCTATATTTTTATAGCTATACCCAACCACATCAATGTTAACGCCTCTTCTACCTTTTAAAAACTCGATAGAGTTATAGAGGTGGGCTTCATCAATTGCTTTTAAATAGTAGTCGTAGTATTTCATGGCAGCACGCTGTTGTAATATTGGATTGATTTAAATGTACCTACACCAAGCTCTAACTCAGTAGCGTTGTTTGTAGTGTTGTATGTTGCTTTATACTCTTTAGCTTCGTTGCTGTCTGAGTATATTTCTACGTCACCAAGTTTAGCGACTAATTCACCCAAGGGTGTAGCTGACGTTACGACTAGCGTACCCATATCTGTCCTGTACCAATCACCCACAGGAAGAGTGAAGAAATCCCCTGCTCGTGTAACTTGGGTATCTTCTGTAGGGATGTAGGATGTGGCTTTGGTGCCGGCCTCTAGTTGGGCGTAGTCTAAGATGATGGCGAAGTCTTCCTTGACTGCTGCCATACCACTACCAGTGTAAATTAGTAGTTCATCCCCCTCTGTAATCACATCATCAGGACGGGCTGACCATATTAGTTTCCAGAATCCGTTAGGAAGAGGCTCCACAAGCATTTCTTCAGGATGGCTGGCCTCCCCCGTTACTAAATTCACTGTGATGGCACGGAAGGCCTCCTTCGTCGTACTGTTCCTTATGAAGAATGCTTTACCCTCTGGACCAGAATGATACTTAACAACAAGTGTTGCTGTGTGTGGTCCTGATGTTACCGAAATAGCATTTTGAGTTCGGGTAGTTTGCCCAGGACCTTGAAATAGTACAGCAGTATTTCCCCCACTTGAGTCTAATTGGCCCTCGATTTTTGTCCCGCCAGCAAAACTCCATTTGCTGGCATCCCCACTCCAGCTTATTAAATTGGTCACTTGTGACTCAGCCAACAGCCCCAACGCTTCCCCAGTTAACGGGTCATAGTCAAACCTAGGCTCGTCAATATCCGCTTCACGTAAAATGCCATCTTTATCCCAGTACGTAGCTTTAGAAGCGCGGTGGAACTCATACCCTTCCGGTAAAGGTTCTCCTTGCTTCAACTTCGTGAAGTCTGTACTTAAGGAGATAAACCCAGAAGCCTGGCCCACAGAGTTAAACAACTCCTGAACCCGGTGGTCTACTTCAGGAACGCCTAACCTCGGTTCAGTACCCTTCACCCCACTTGCTGTGCCTAAGTAGTAATCTCGTAAACCCTCTTTAGCCCGGATAACATCCTGCCGGAGTTTAAGCACCTCTAAATCAGTCAAGAACTGAATACTCATATTATTCCTTTAATAATGCGGAAGCTACACCCTTACAAATCAGAAGGGATTCCCGGGTCGTTATATAGGCCGTAGCGAGACTTTCGTTAGTCTCCCCTACCTTTCCCTCAGGTGCAACCAGACAACGCTGTACAAGCCCTTCTGGAGGCTCCCAGCCCGGTACTGCACTACCGCAGGCTGTCAAGAACAGGCTCAGGGATACGCCCAGTACGCCATTTCGTAGACGCGTCATCGTTCGCTTCACTTAGTTTTCTCCTTGCTTCTGTGGCCTCTGTAGAAGCCCTATGCGCGGTTTCCTGTGCTTTCAGGTACGCAGCTTCAGTACGGTCTATAGAAGCCCGTAGAGAGGCTGTGAGGGCTTCCTGGGCCTGTACCTCTTGTTTCAGGTACGTGTTCTCTGCCAGAACCCCACGTATGTACACCCCGGCCAGGAGAGCTACTACGACAATAACTACCACACCAAGTCGATTATACATGTTTTGTACTCCGTGTCTCGCCTATTGACAAGGCCCTTTGCAACGACCTTCTGCTTAGTCTTGGGGTCAGTAATGTACACCCAGCGGTATAGCTGGTTACACGCACCGATCCAATCCTCGGCCTTTAACTTCTTACGAAGGGTGCTACTTCGGTAAGCCCCATCACCGACGTTGTACGCCCATGAGATCGTGCTTCCCAATACAGGGCCAGGGATACTAGGTACATCCTTTTGAATGTACGAACCGATCCGCTCAGCCTCACCATTTAATAAGGCTTTACATTCAGCCTCAGTGCGAATCCATCCTTTCTTTACATTCTTTGTATTACCGTAACAATCCGTCAAGACTCCCGCGATATCTGTATAAACCCCATCGGGGTGCCTGCCTTCTAAAGGCACGAGAAGGCCCACAGCAAGGGCAATAGCCCCCGCTAAGGTACCGAACTTACTTGTTGTTTTTAAAGCCATTACGGGCCTCCTTACGCCATTTCCAGATTAGGTATCCGATCTGTAAGACCAGGTATCCTGCACCTAGTATTTTAATAAAGTCATCCAAGTGAAATACCCCTATGTGCTCACCTAGAAAAGCTAGTGGTACGGGGATGCCGTTCCTGGCCTGTATTGCGGCTTCTTGCAGCCAATTCATGGTTATACTACCTCTTGTTCCGACGGGCATGTATGTGCCTCCGTGTACCCACATTAGGGGCGTTATTCCTATGCCAGCTCGCATCGTCGTAATCCATAGGGTTAGCCATGAACTCTGAAGCTTCAGCCTGCATACGGGCTTTAGCAGCCTTCTCCTCGTCTTGTACCAGGACAGCCTTGTGCCAGCGTACTGCGCCAGCCATGGCCTCCAGTCGGTCATCGTGTGGTAATGAGTTCCGATCTGTGGTGATGTTTGAGATTTGATAGAACACGCTGTATTGTGCTCGTTTCTCCACACTATGCTGTTTACCCCAACGGGTATCAGACTCAAACACTCTGGGATGAAGAACTACTTTATGCCGCTGCATAGCTCCGACAAGGGAGTCGATAATCCTACGTTCTTTCTGACCTGTACTGTACTGGCCCTTAACACCAACCTTGGTTAAACCGCGCTTGGCTAGGATGCCTAGTAAGTTCGTCTCGAATAAGCCGTGGCCCATGTTCGATTCAACCTCTACATGGTTCACGCCTAACTCTACAATAATGTCGCAGATGATGTTCCCATTAGCATCGGTTAAACCCCCTTTAATACCACCTACATCAAGTACGTGGATGTACGGGCCTATAGCAGAAGATACGCTGTACCCGATCTCGTCAGCCCCACCTCCGGCAGGGTCAATATACATAATAGTATTACCGCGCTCCACGAACTGTACACCCTCTAAGGGGACAGGGTGGAACATCTTAGTTAAAGGTACTGGGAAGTCGGCAGGTAGATCAACCGCATATCGCGGTGCAGGCTGCCACACAAGTACTTCAGGTAATCGGTCGTTATCGAAGTTAGCCACAATAAGGTCTGTTAACTTCAACTGCTGACGCATAGCATCAAGCAGGGAAGTATCCAGCATGTACTGCAACTGAAAGCCTTCAGGCCCTTGGTCAAGTTCCTTCTCTACCAGAGCATCTTCATTGAAGCGATCTGGGTCAGTAGGCTTACCACGGGAACCGTCAATACCACCGCCTGTTTGAAGTTTAGCATTAAGGCGTAACTTGTTCTTGATTACAGGGGCTAACCTGTCCCCGTACTTATCAAGTTCTTCATCGGTGGGGTATCTACCGGGCCAGATACGGATATTGAACCCCCGGCCTGGTAGGGTATTATATATAGAATCTTTAGACTGCGGGGTACCTAAGTACAGGATATCCCCGTGTGTATTGATAGAGGAGAAGTCCCTGGATAGTAGCTTCAGGTGTTCCCGTTGGGTTACGGTTAAACCGTTCTTCTGGGTTTCAATATCATCTGCCAGCAGTAGTCTTGCACGTTTACCTTGAAGGTTCGCGGTAATACCTACACAAGCTACAGAAGGGGATTTGTCGATCCCCTTCAAAGCCCAGTGTACATCAAAGGCATCAATGGAGGTTCTATCCCCTGCCCTCTTGTCTGGCTTCAGATATTCAAGAATATCCCACTGCATGATTAAACGGATGATAAGGCCAGCCACTTCAGATGCCTGAGCCTCGCCACCGGATACTACTAAGATAACATCACTAGGGTCTTGGATAAGCCGCCACACAGCGTACAACGCTGCTAGGGTAGACTTAGCCTCACCACGTTGAGCCATCACCATACGAAGGCGTGGCCCGGCCTGCATGAAGTCTGCAATGTCCCTCTGGATAGGTGTTAAAGGGAAACCCAAGAACGCCATACCGAGTTCAGCAAACTCAGGGAAAGAGTCGTACTCCTCCCGCATGAACGATGCAATATGGAACCGTTCTTTGATTTCCATGTTAACTCCTATTGTAGGAACTGGTCATCTGACCGTGCTTCCTCTATAATGTTGTTTACTGACTTGATTACTTTAGATTGATTAGCCCGTGAGAACTTATGACGCAACTCCGTGAGATCGTCCTTCTCAGCAGGGTCTGACGTGATCTCGTTGTCCTTAAGGAACTTAGAGATAGTACCCATAGTAGCCGCATCTAAAGGCATACCGGGTAGGCTGTCCGGGTCGTCTGGGTCAGCCTCCTGCACAGCTTCATCCAAGATATCTCGCATGTACTCTGCAAGCTTTCTATGGATTGAGGCCATAAGGCCATAGTTTGCTGGTTTACTCATATGTACTCCTAGACACCAAAGTCGTGTTCTTTCATAAGTACCTCTTAAAAGGGTTGAAACGGATGGCAAGCATACACCGCTGGTCAGGGTCATTTCTGTACAGCTTCCAACCAAACTGTTGTTCTAACGTGAATACCTGTTTCACAAAGGGTAACTTCCAGTTAGATTGTTTCTCAAATAGAAATGCCTTTTGACCTTTAGCATTGACTGCTGTCCAGTACGCTTCATTAGGAATCCCTGTATCCCACAGCCCTGCGTTATCGGAGTGTTTTGTGATCTTCACGCCTCTCTGATCGTACCCCAACCAATGCCCCACTTGATAAGCGGGGTTTCTCCAAATCCACTTAACCCGTGACCAATACAGGCCAAGTTTAGTAGTAGGTGTAGACCAATAATGATCAAGGTGGCCTGAATCAATCGGTGCATCATGGGTAGTAATCCAACGCCATATCCACGGGGTGTGGGTGCCGGTAATGAAGATGACAGCAATAGGGGCTAGACTAAAAGCTAGGATATCAGCAATAACTGAAAGGATTGCATAAAGAAAGTACCTCATTAGAACCACCTACCTATAGCAAACCAGCGCATAATGCCATTAGTATACCCCGTAGAAGAAATGCTTATAAAATATATGCTAGTCGCTTCTCCTGTTCCTGCGGTTTCCATGTTTGATACCGACCATATAAGGCTCCCGGGCGCTCTATAAGTCGCATCGGTAAATATAGGGTAAGCATTAAAAAATGGATGGGGATATGTCCACGTAACATCGGAGCTACGAAACAAAGATGCAGCGGGTGTGGTAGTATCTAGGTTTCGTACGCTCTGCTGGACACAAATCAAAGTACCATCAGCGAATTTGGTGTATTGTCCATTAGCATTGGAACCTCGTTCTATTATGGCTCCTGTGGGCACGTTGCCTGATTGACTAACAGTACCTACCGCTGGAGCACCTAAGGCATTAAATACAGCTTGGGTAGCTGTACTGATTGGCTTATTGGCATCACTGGTATTATCAACATTACCCAAGCCTAGGTTGACTCGGGCGGTACTCGTGTTTGTCAGGTCGGCCAGGTTGCTCGCCTTCAGCAAGTAGTTCGGAGGATTAGCCTCAGCAGCCTTCTGCGCCCAGTGAAAAGCACTGTATAACCCAGGCTCAACAGGCGAGTCCTCTGCTTTAGTAGCCCACTCCTGGGCTTTACTCTGGGCAGTCTCTGCACCAGTGCGCGCAATCACTGCCTGCCCTCGTGCGGTATCTGCGGCAGTAGCGAAACCACTTGCGGTACTGGAGGAACCAGCGGCAGCAACTGCTGAGCCTGACGCAGCAGTAGCTGAGGACTGGGCCTGCCCTCGGGCTGTCTCAGCCTGTACTCTGGCGGTGTTGGCTAAACCTGCTTGGGTACTAGCTGTACTAGCTGAGCCAGCCGCAGCAGAAGCTGAGGACTGAGCCTGCCCTGCGTATGTACCCGCTGTCCCCGATAGCGTAAAGACCTGCCCGATAGTTACCAAGTCACTTGGTCTGTTAACATCCCCATCTGCACTGTTCACTAATTTATAGCCGTGCATATCCAGGTCTGTATACATATCAGATAGACTGCTACCTTCCTTAGCCTCTTGTGCTATAAGTAGGAGTTGCTTAAAGTTCTCGTCCATGGTTAGGTTCGTGAACTTAGCAGAGCCGCCCCCACCTAGTTGGGCGGAGAACACATGAAGTACTTCAGCTAAGTCAGTACTACGGGTTATAAGTACCTCAGTACCAGTAGCCAATGGGGTAGGTACACCACCTGTTAGGAAACGAATAGCATTGTTTGTTCCATCCCATTCCCAATCAGCAGGGTCAGCTAGTACATCATTGAGTAGAACCGCGATATCGGTACGATCAATATAATCAATACTGATAGCAAGGTACACCAGTGTACCGTCACTGGTGGCCCTCTGTGTTGAAAAGGCCATAGACCCTCCTATTCTAAGTTGTTGCGGATTGCTTGGATACCTGGGATAAGTGGAAGTATAGGGATAAGATTAGCAGCTTCCTTAACGGTACCTGTAACATCCCCACTAGCTGCTTCCCCAAATAGCTTCATAGCTCGGTCTAAGGCAATAAAGCCAGGCGCACCGAACTGTTGTTTCTCCCCGAAGATAATACCTAAGGGTTCAGTAATTAAACCTAATGAGCCAGACTGGAGTAAAGCCTTACGGGATAATGCTACAGGGTCGTCCTCATACCCTTTACCCTTATACACAAGGTCAGCCTGAACAGCCAACATTGCAAGAGGGTACTGGTATAATAACATTAGTGATAAACCTGCGAAGTGATCCCTAGCTAGGGTTCCAGCTAATAATTTATTATGGGCTGCTAGTACGAAGCTGCGGAAGGTAAACATAAATTTACCTAAAGCACTAAACTGAGCAAACGCAGGAACTTCCCCCACCCTTGCACGAAGTACAGCATCGTCCATCATCTTGGTTAAGGGGCCTCTAGCGAGTTCCCAAACCTCGTCGTCCCACTTGGCCACGTCATGCCCCTTAGAGGCGATTTCCTTGGCAATCCTATCCATAGTATGGCCCTCTAACCCGTACTGGCTTAAGAGCCTTACAGACCGGGCATCCCCTGAACTAGCGGCTCCTAGGGCATCTACGACAAGATTAGCAGTCATCTGGGCTTGGTGGTGGTGGATGTACTTCATACCGTTTAAATAAGGTACCCACTGCTTTGAATTAGTTAACACAGCCTGCACAGTCTGGCTGGCTTCAATCTCAAAGTTATCCTCTAGGCGGTTAACAAAAGGACGTAGACGTATATCCTGGCTGGACTGTCTGGCTAACATCTCCTTAAGGTGTGTGGCTCCCTCCCTGGATTTAACTGTGCTAGATAACTCCCGTAGGCCGGGCATGGTCTTAAGGAAGTAACCGAAGGTCTTGCCTAAGCCAAACCGTTGCATGATTGTAGCGTACTCTGTTACCTGCCATAACCCTGAGGATTGTAGAGCAACCATCTGGGTTACATCAGCCATCATACGCATCATCTGGGGTACCTCCTCCCCGGCAGCCCTCCCGTTCTGGAAGTTCACAATGTTATCAAATAGCTTAGCTGCTTCCTGCCGCTCAACTACATTGTTAGCAGGTATAGAATCAATGAGTTCCTGACGCACCTTAGCTATATCACTTGTACTTTGTAAGCCTTGGGTGGCGTAGGCCGACCTTGCAGCAGCCCCGTCTAAGTACCTGTCTGTAATGCGGGTAACGTCAGTATCCAGCAAGTCATACACCATTAACCTAGAACCATCAGGCATAGTCATACCTACGGACATATCTAAGTTAACCCTACGCTTTAAGCTAGGGGCCTTACCCGCTTCATCTACTACGCCTGTAATAACTTCCAAGGCCCGGTTTACACGAGCAGGAGGTAGGCCCTGTTGCTTCAGTATATCTCGAACCTCAGCAACAGCTTCGTTACCTACATGGCCTCGGAAGGCTGTGTCAGATAAGTCCCCTTTACGTAAGGCTCGGTCTATAAGGGCAGCAGCAACGTCATTAGCTGTATCTGCATCTAAACCGGAAGCAGTGCGCACAGACCCAGATACCATACGTACAATAGCGTTACGGGCCTGGGCTGCGTCTGCACCACTGGCTTGTAGTTTAGTTATGGCTTCACTTAGTTTAGCAGGCTCCCACCTACGGCTCACGTAGTTCCTGTTGAAGTCTACCGCGTCTGCTCCGAACACACCTGCTCGTTTCTGCTCATTCAGAGACGCTTCGGCCACGTCCCCCAACTTATCTGCTACATCTTGGATATGTGTAGGGAACTGGGAACGGTGGGGTACTCCTCTACGTTCAGCATCACTACGGGCCATCATCTCAATGTACACATCCTTCTCTACCTGCTTCTGTATACGCATAGCCTCCTTCTGGTTAAAGATACGCGAACGTAAACCTGCCCCCTCATTAGCCATAGCTTTCAGAAGGGAGTCCTCAAAGGTGTATTGTACAGCAGACAAGTCAGCCCGTATAGCTCTACGTTGGGATTCAACAGAGTTCCCCTTCATATTGGTTGGGTCGTCTATAAGTAAATCAGCTACACCCTTATTCCATTTAGCTAAGGTCTTGTGTGCGTTCCATCCTAACTTCATACCTAACTGTTTAGCTAGGTTGTTCTGTTTCTGGACGATACCTTGAACAGTGGCTGGTGGGGCTGCTAAAGCTACCCCTTGTACTTCGCGTCCGAATGGCTTACCACCTTTAACCCAGGATTCGCCAGATGTATCCAGCATCTTCTGACTAACAGGTAGGTCTAGTAAGTCGTCGGTTAATTTCATAACCTGGGCCAAGGCTGACTCCTCAGATACAGAGAAGCCCAGCAATCTACGCATGGTCTTAAAGGCTGCGGACAATACGTTCGTTCTGTACGCTGGGGCCTTCATGGTGGATAACATACGTAAGAAGTTGGTATCACCAGAGAATAACCCCACAGCAAATTCCTGTACGTTATTAGTCAAGTAACCACGGGTACTGTCCCCCTCCCCTGCTAGTTTATTAATCTTCTCTGCTTGGGCTTTAGCCAGTAGCCTTAACTCATTGAACTCCCGTGTCAACTTACCGTGGGTAGTATTAGGATTCGTAATACCATAGTTCAGCTTGGCTGCGAAAGCACCATGGGCTACCTCATGTAAAAGGGACACATCATCGGAGGTTTCCCCTATCAATACTTTATGCCCCTCCACGTTATAGTGTTCTCGTGAACTCCCCTTAGACTTCGCTAGGTCAGCATCGGTTAAACGGAACACACGAAGGTTGTCAAGAACCGGGCCAGCCTTTGATTGCATGTACTTGGCCATCTGCGCCACGAAGGGATCAGCAGAGTTAACAAGACGCTGCATGACCTCAGATATAGGGGCGCTGCTGTAAGACCGTCCCGAAGCCCCTACGTGGGGTTCTGTGTTGGTTCTCAAAGGGACTGGGGGGCGTTCTAGGGCTGTTTCCTGAACAACCTTCTGCACATCTTGGGATCGCATAGGGGACAGGTCAGGAACTTCTGGAGAACGTGTCTGAACGTACACTGGCTTGCCTGCGGTACTTAACACAGGGTTACCCTCTGCGTCCAGCTTCTGAGTCCAGGAAGGGGTCTCTACGGGCTTTACATCAGGAGGTAAGTTATCACGTATACGTTCCAGCTCCGGTGTGGGCCATTGCCCGTCTAAAGCCCGTCTACCGCCTCGGGAGATAAAAGCACCCCCGATGGCGTTTGTCACAGAGTCCAGCAGGAGGCTCCCAGCACCATAGCTAGGGGAGTCCTCAGTCTGTACCACCCCAAGACCTACGGAGGCTGTACCAGCTCCCACAGCCCCTGCTGCACGCATACCTGCGGCAGTACGTGCAATCTTTGCACCGTGGGCTAATACAGAGGCAGGGCCACCTAGAAGGGATACCCCTAGCCAACCTGGGTCTGCAACCTGGGTTATAAGGCTCAGGATGGGGTTATCCCCCATAGTTACTGAGTTCGCCCGGTACTCGGTTAAGCGGGTCATTTGGTCATTGAACTGTGTATCAGATACAGCTTGGTTATCCTTTAGGAAATCCAGTTCGTCTTGGGATAGTACATAAGGTACCGTACTCAACCTTCCTGCGAAATCGAAGTTGGCATCAGGTTCGTACTCAGGGGTCTTTAACCAACGGTATAGGGAAGCCAAGGAGGATTCAGTTAGACTGGCCTTGACTGAGGCAAACGCACCTGCTTCCTCCCTCCGTACATTTGATTGATGGGCTTGACCCTCGGCACTAACGTTGGGGGCCATGTTTGCCAAGGGGTTCTCAGCGATAGATTCAAAGGGTGTTGCCATATTTAATTACCTTCCTGTAGCTGCACGAAGAACCATTTCTTCGTAGTGTAATTGCCGTTTAGTTTTAGTCTTGCGGCCTTTAGGCGCGGATGCCACGTAGGGCGGGGATTTCCTAAGTATATCCAAAGCAGTGCCGCTCTCCCGTTTACGGATAGCATCAGCCAACTTAGGGGCAAAAGACTTAGTGCCTATGTCACCTCCTTGATAGCTTAGCTCAGAGAACAGGAGAAACGTAGCCTCTCCTTTAAGACCTTCTCTAGCCATGTAGTTGTACCCTTGGCCTGCTGCGCGGTCTGTGGCCTTAGCAAATGTCTCGTTAATAAACTCCTGCGTTACTTCATCCCCTTCTTTTATGTTTGAAGGAAGTAGCCCAGATGTTTGGTTAATGCCTACACCAACCGCAAGGCGGCCCCCATCAGGGTATGCTTTCGTAGAGATATCTTCGTAATGCACAAGGGTCTCTCGGAACTTAAACATACTCTGAGGTTCTACTGGAGAACTAGACTCCCCGTTGAAGGTTACGGAACCCCCAGCACGGGTTATAGTACGCCCACGTCCAGCTACTTCATCAACCTTCTTCATCTCGGCCCTGTTAAGCTCAGTAGCCTTCTTCCCTATAGTACGGGCTTGGACATCCCCACTAGCCACCAAACGTCCATCAGCATCATAGTGCTTATAGAACAATGTCCCACCACCAGCAGATGCTACTGACCATTGAACGGAACCACCTAAGTTCCCCTTGATCTCCTCGTCTGTGTACTTAGCCAATGCCCTTCCGATCATACCACTGCCCGGTTGGGCAATGTCGTTAGTTACCCCAAAGAGACCTTGAACAGTCTGCCCTGCATGTAGGTGTAGTTTGTTCTGGCCGTAGTCCACAGAGTTAGCTTGCGCTCTCGCTATAGCTTGATCGTACAACCTCTCAGCCCCTTTAGGGGTTCCTGCTATATCTGGAGAACGACGAGTAGCTTCAATGAAGTAACCATTAACCAAGTTTTTCATATGGTTCGATTGTTCAATCGTTGCAGGGGTCGCTCCTGTTAAGTATTCGCCTAAAGTCAGGTTAGGTGCTACTGCTTCTGACTCGGCATCACCCCAAGGGAACCAGCCCTGGAACCATAGGTAAGGGCCAAGCTTCTGTTGAGCCAGTGTTTCCATCTGGTCTTGCACACCGAGTACAGCCGCCTGTTCTTTGTTAGTGTCGCGGACACTTCGTTTAGCTATGGTCTCTTGGGTCTGGCGCATAGCTGAGACGGGATCAGGGTTCTCACTGAGAATAGATAGGGCAGTGGTTGTTAGCTCAGCATGTTCCGCAGACATACCTGACAAGAACATAGCCATGGCCACTTGATTCCCGCTGTTACGCATGTTGTCCAGCGTAGTTACTGTAGCGTTGATAACGGCTAATTCGTCTTTGTTTGGCCCTGCACTTCCAGGCATACCAAACTTAGCAAAGTAGTCCGACAACTCTTTACCTACTAATGCAAAGCCGTCTGTGGAACTCTGCTTCTCAGCCATGAGTAAGTTGTTCCGTACACGCTCGTGCACAGGCCGTCCTTCCCGTCTCTGCTTATTGTCATATGCTTTGGCCCCATCCCCCATAGTCAAGTTCATAGCAGCAAGAGCAGCGGGATCACCATTAGCGTAGTGCTTAGCGGTGTTGTCCATGTTTGCTACTGTACCTTGGGCTTTCCAGTACTTCGCATAATACGTATCTGTCTCCTTTACACTCATAGCACCATTAGTCACCATGCCCTTAACCCAGCGGTCAAAGGCGGGGAAGTCTGGGATACTTGCAGTGGAGTCATTCCCATCCAAGATGTTACGCATTACTGCAAGTTCGTTCTGCGCATCCATCATAGAGTCAGTTACAATACCGCTCACTGCATTACGGTATTTAGAACCAAGCTGGTTAATGGTGTCTAACGGTAGCCGGGATAGAACAGTACCTGTGGTGCCGTCCGGGAAGTTAATCTCCCTACCTGCCAGCATCTCATACACTTGGGGGTTACCAGAAGCAATGGCGTGTTCAACCCCTTCCGCTAGGTAACTCTGCCTTAACTCTATAGGCAATGACTCGTCCATGATAGAGTTCGTTAATAAGGAAGTTAGGTATGAATCAACCGCAGAACCATATGCTTGACTCCCCTTACTAGCGTTCATTAACTCAGCTTGCGTAGCCAGTGTAGTGAACACAGCTCTCTGCTTAGTATCTATAATGAACTCGCCATGGGCCATAGCGTGCTTCTGAATAGCGGCCTGATCCGATGTAACTAACTGGGCAAACATAGCCCCACGTTGGGATCGGGACATACCCTCAAACTGAGGCACAAGGGAACCACGTCTGGCCTCCAGTGCAGCAGCGAACTCGGCAGGAGGGGACTCACGCATCTCCCGAATAAGCTGAAGGGTTTGTGCCTCAGCCTCAGCCATCTTCATCTTACCTGCTGTATCACGGTACCCTGCGACAGCCCAGTCTCTTGTGAATGGGCTGGCCTCTAGCTCACCTTCAGCAACCCCTGAGGTGAATTGGGCAATACCACTCATGTATGCTTCCTCTAATCCCGCTTGGAACTTAGCATCAGCGAACTGCTTCCCTACGCCAAATAAGGTATCAATCAAACCCATCTTTGCAGGTACTTGTGCCCTCACATTATTCATAGTGATACTGGCAGGCCCTGTTATGTTCTCCCAGCTTGTAGCATCACTGAGGAACTTATTAACATCAGGGGCTGCTGCCCCCACAGAAGATTGGCGCACCTCAGGAGTGCTACCTCTGGGGGCTTGTGTTGCTTCCGAATTACGTAGAACTGTCATTATCCCATGCTCCTTGATAAATCAGTTATAGGTGCTTTACTTATAGGTGCTTTACCTAAACCTAAGCTGGCTTTCATTGTAGCGTACTGCCCGAAGCCTTGTATTAATCCGCCCGTTATAATATCACCTGCACTAGGTAGGTTAGGCATCTGAACCCCGTTCTGTAGTATAACTGTATCCCGCTCAGGGTCCATTACAAATGCTGCGTTCTGCCCTGACCCAAGTATCTGCTCTAGGTTTGTGTAGTTATCCACTAAAGCTGTCTTGTAGTTAAAGGACTGTACAGCCCAAGCTTCGTCGCCCTGCACTAATGCTTCGCCTAAGGTCTTTTCAATATCCTGAGCTACTGCATCAACAGAGGAACCTATAGTACCGGACGCAGCGGCATTGGCGTTAGCCGAGCCAAGAGCCTGGGCTGCTGTTCGTTTCATTAACTGACGATCCCCAACGGCCTGCTTAGCAGCCAAACCTTGTTGCAGTTTAATAAGCCCTGCCTTGTAATGGGCTGCTAAGGTGTTCGTGGTGTTCGCTTCTATCTGTGCATCATTAGCTGCATTCAGTTGGGCCAGCGTATTATTCTGTACTTTAAGGTCTCGGTTATACGCTTTCTCAACCTGTTGTTTGCTCGCTTGGTTCTGTAGGGCTTGGTTCGCTAGGTCTAGCTCGTAGTTCGCTTTAGCGACCATACTGTTAGCCTCGTTCTGCATAACCCCGCCCAGTATATTCATACCTATTCCTGCTGCCATCCAAAGCATGGTCTACCTCCTACGCAGTTTCTGGTTGTATCGGCAGATGTATTCTAAACCGATAATGTTTAACTCACCTTGGTCATCGGTATAGATGGTCATAGTGGTGGTGTTTGCTTTAGTTCTGAGGGGTACTACTGCCGTAGCGTCCCCACCTACACGAGCATGGTTTAAGTCCAGCTCAGAGCTAGACCAGAACAGGGTACCAGCTTCCACGGCACCATTCGTTGAATTGAATGTATCTCGAACCAGAACCTTGAACTCAGCCGACCCTGTAGTGGTAATAATATACCGGAGGATGGTTAACTTCCCTGAGGATATAACCACATCATTCTCGTCCTTAATTAAGGGTGGGGTAGGCGCACATGCTGATGTAAAGGGTATCCCGACAGCAACCCTCCCAGAAGCGTAAGAACGCACTGTGCGGAGTTCTGTGGGACTTTGTACACTGAACCCTACGGGCTCCCCTGAAAGGTCACCCTGGGCCTGCACAAGCCTCACGTTGGCTGTCACGTTCGGATCAAACGTTGTTAACCACGAGGGCAGGGTTACTTTGTTATCTATGATATCAGTAAAGCTATATAAATCAGCAAAGGGTTTCCGGTCGGAGGTACTGGTTAAACTTCCAGCACGAGGATCAAGGGTACACCCAATGAGGTGGCCAGCATTGACGAATAGCAGCACCACACTGGAACCTGCAAAGTACGCTGCTGCGGTATCATAGTTAAAAGACCACCGATGCCATGCCTGCTGTACCTTCTCGTCTGCATCCCAACTGTACTCATGAATCACAAGGCTCTTTAAATCCCCTGTAGTTCCGAACATAGCCATATCAACAACGGAGGAAGATACACCGAAGCGGCACCGCCCACCCATGTACTTAGGGATGTGCTGTGTCACGTTTACAGAGGTGTACTGGGAGTCTGTGAAGCTACTGGGCAGCATCTCCATGATACCGTAGAAGTCTGCACTGATAGGTGCTGGGTACATTACAGTACGGCCCAGAGGGACAGGCTCAGAACCCATGTCTGCATCGTAAGTACTTGTTAGTACAACCGTTGCGGTTCGTGGGGTAATTGCCTGGTTCCCGGAGGGGATTAATGCTTGGTACTGCGACGAGAACAGCAGGAGGTCTTTCTGGAAGGGTGTGCAGTACTCATACGCTGCGGAGGAGTTCGCACTCGCCCCTACATGAATACAATCCGAATCCAGTAACTCAGCCACTGTAGACCTGTAGAAGCGTCGTGGGCGGTTTGAACCTGAAAGGGATACCATAGGCCCGGCCAGTAGAACTAAACGGCCCTGATAGCTCCCCATGCCTGTTATACCCCGTTTAAGGAACTCAGGGTCTGGGTTTGTATCGTCGTCGCCTGCAAAGCGCCCCTCGAACACACCTCCATTAGGGTTATCAATAAACCATGTTGATGTATCCCGGTTGTAGGATAAAGCAATAGGCATGTTTGATAAAGAGGCTGCTGAGCCGGGTGCCCCATCCTCTAACCATATTTGGGTATCTGCGGAGTACCTGTAGTACACCTTACCTTTTTCATGCCCTGTGGTGATGATGTACCCGTCCATACTCGTAGGTAGGACAGGAGGCAGGTCAGAGACTGAGGCTAGGCTAGAGGAACCTGAGGTCACAACATAGTTTGAACCTGAAGTAGTGCTTATAACTAACTCAGGGTTAGTAGTGGTTACGCCACAGGTGGCACCTAGACCATTAGCCTGCATAGGTGTATCATTATTGATTTGCAGTACTAGCTGCCCTATAATGTATTCAGGGGTAGCCAAGGCTGCGTCCCCTGCGGTAGTCCCATCAGGGGTCGTATACGAGACTACGTGAGGGCCACTGACCCCATCCCTGAGGGTTACACTATAAGTCTTAGAGAACGCTGCTGTGCGTATGTAGAAGAAGCCCAGCTTACCTTGATCTAGGCCACTAGCTACCGCAACAGGGGTTTTCTCTACGTTACAGATAAAGAACTCGTCTGCGACTGTAGTGGCCCGGATAGCTTTAGAGGTGGTCGCTTTAACGTAATCAACGTTACTGAACGTGATAATAGGAACCAGCGCCTCGTTCAGAAGGAGGATATCCCCTGTGGTACTATTCAATATTACATGCACTTGGAACCCTGCAATATCTGTGTACCAAGCCTTTACGTTGTGTGCGGTATACCCTGTGGTACTGGCTGAGAACTGATACGTGGCCCCAGGCCGTCTACGTAGGTTCGTTACTACATCTGATAGCATGTTCTCCTGTGCAGTTAGCTGGCCCGGTAAACGCTCTCGGGCTACCTGCTGGGATACCCCTTGCAGTAAGCTTTTATAACTTGATTCAAATGAACTCATTAGTAACCTCCCATAGCCCTGCGTAGCCTACGGAACCTTAGGGACTTCGCTGTGCTGTGCCGTTGGTTCCTTAGGTGTTCAGCTTCCATAGTATTCAATGCGAGTACAGCACTACGCTGCCACTCCTGTACAATCTGTTCTAAACCAATATCCGATAAGTACGTAGATACAAGGGAGTTATACATAACGTACTGGGCTGCTGCCTCAGGTAGTTCCTCAAACTCTAAACGCATCTTAAGCCGTACTGGTATCCCCTGTTCAACGGGCCACTTAAAGGACAGGTCTTTCTTGTTATAAAGTAGACCATTCCGCTGGATACCCGGACAGCCCGGATCAAGTGGGAGTACAGCGAGGGTATTCAGGGGAAGGGCCACTTCACCTTCAGGGCCAGGATACAACGTACTGTCATACACGTTAAACCACCAACCCCGTAGCAGTACATCGTTCAACTGGTTGTACACGTTAGATACAATGAGTGAAACAGTAGGGTGCTTTGCATCAACACTGGTTACCGGGTGTTCACCTAGTGCTGGCAGTATCAGGTTAATTGCACGTAGTAAATCCATAATGTATTCTCCATACAAAAAAAAAGCCCACCACCACTGCACGATGGCGAATGGCAATGGGCTTATTTGTTTAGTCCGCGTTAAGGACTGCTGTTGCGTCACCGCGACGAATACCTACGGTGTACATATGGTATGAGTCCAGAACGGACTGGAACTCTTTAGGGTAGTCCCACTGGCGTACAGTCATACCTTGTGCTTCCACGGTGACCAGGGTCTTACGTGGGTGGAACACAATGCACAGGGCTTTGGCTTCAGCAGCAGTTACGTTGAACTGAGGGCCAAGGATGTGGTTAGGAATAGCTGCCTGAGGGATACGTGGGGTCTCTACGATGGTTACACCGTTCATAACCGCTACACGTCGGGTTACGAAGTTGTTAATACCCTGCCCACCCTGGAAGTCGATGTTCATAAGTTTCTTATGATCCAGCAACACAGCGAAGGCATCTGGGGTAACCAGAGTAACGAACTCGCTCAAGGCACCGCCAAGGTCGCGTTTAACGAACGTAGACAAGGCTTGTTTATGGGCTGCTACCAATAGGTCGGCCTTGGCTTCATCAGTGGCGGCTGCGGTGTAACCCGTCACGGTGGTAGCGATACCATCGTTAAAGGCACCAGAGGCTTTCAGGTCGGCTGGGGCTACCCATGAGCCAGCCTTGATAAGCTGGATACAGTGCGCTTGGTCGAACGCCTTGGCGTGGGCTGTGCCGTGTTCCTGAGCGTACTCAGAGCGGAAGTCCGGGGCAGTCCAATCGTCTTGGTAGTCGAATGGGGTACGGATGTACGACGTGGTATCAACAGTGATAACCATTTTGTCGTTCACGATACGTTTTGGATCAAGGGTCTGACCTGCTTTACGGCCTGACACAGTTGCACCACCAATGCGGTCAATACGATACGCATTAGATTGGTTCTGCACAGAGCGGAAGTTAGTTAGGCCAGAAGAACGGAACAGGGAGTCTACGCGGAAAGAGCCGTCGATCTCGGCCTCGTATGCTTCGATGTGGATATCAACGTCGGCATCCGCACCTGACCACCAAGTCCGTGTTTGCTCTGCTGCATAAGGGATTGCTGCCATGTTTTAAGTTTCCTTATAAAGATTTGATGTGCGGGTTATAGGCCGCGAGATTTACCGAGTACACGAAGGCGATACAACTCGGCTTCTTCTGTGTTGCGGTTAGGATTGTTAAATGAGGGCTTCAGGTTTCGGATAGCGTCCTTATATTCGGAGGCAGATAAACCACGCTCAGCTAAGTTAGCACCGCCTTGGGCATTGATACGTTCTGCGGGTTCTGCCACAAAACCTCCTTGTCGTGAAAATTCAATAACAAACTTAGCTCCTTCTTGGATTTCGGAACGGTTCGGTGAGTCCAGTAATTTAACAGCTACTGTCTTTAAGTGCTTAGGGGCGTTCTTATTAAACGCGGCCACAGCAGCCTGCCACTGGGCTTCTCCGCCTGCTGCGCTGTACACCGACGCCACACTAGCCTCAATCTCGGCAGAGGCAGTACGTACAATCTGCTGGGCCATTTGGATAAGCTGGGCTGCGTTAGTACCGCCCTTTGCTTTAATGTATTCAGCGTTTACAAGTGTAGGGTCACCGTACTCAAAAGCCTTGCCAAACACAGCATCAATGTCTGCACCAGGTAGGGCAGTTAGCAGCAACTTACCTAGTTCACGTACCTGGGGTGATTCAATTTGATCTACATTGATATCACTTAGCTTATTCGGAGTGTGATCAGGAGGGGATGTATCAATCGGGTTCTCGGTTGTTGCAGCCTTAGCCTGAGCAATGGCGTTCTTCAGGTACTCCTGAATCTCAGTGTTCTGCTGCGCTGGTTCCTCGGCTGCCCCAGGGAGGCGGGGCTGGAGGCCCTGTGGGGCCGCCTGTTCAATCGTATGCCCGGAGGGTACCTTGGGTACCTGAGGTTGTACAGGGGCTGTGCTGCCTCCGGTATTGCGGGAATGTTGTTTCGTACCCGGCTCTGCTGGAGGTACTGCAAAACCCTGTGTTGGAACTGCTACTGCGTCTGCCATGTTTTATCCTTGCTGTGAAAGCTGCTGTACAGCCTGCTGCGTTTCCGCCATGCCTGCTGCCATTGCCATTTGTTGTTGTCCTTCTGCCTCAGCAGCACGTGCTTTCGCTTCTGCACGTAACTGATCGTCGGACTTGAATAATGCCGTGGTATCTACGGATTGCCCTGCGTACAGTAAATCCATTAATTTCTCAATGTCTATTCGCTGGTCGATCTGGGCAAGCTGTATAACAACAGCGGCTTCCTGTGTTACCATAAGTACGTTCTGGGCCTCTGACGAGCGACCTAGGGCGGGTATCCCTGCCATAATATCCAAACGGATATCGTCTGACACTAACCCTGCTAATGCACCGGGTTTAATCTCGGTGAGTAGAATGTGTGCTAACGGTACTTGAATTGATTCCGCTAATGAGGAGTACGTGCCACCTAGCGTGTTCTCTGCTTCTCTAGCATCACGCTGGATTTCATAGGCTGTTACCCTTTCTGCATCCCGTGTATTCGCGGTGTACATAAAGGCACGGGCTAACCGCCCAAAGACCTCTGAAATGCTTTCACGCATCTGACGTACTTTCTCGTGGGAACCTGCCTCGTAAGCAGTAACTGTCCCTACGTCGCCCGTCACCCACTGACCCATACTGGCGGTTGCCATCGTGTCAATATCAGTACCCGAGCCGGAGGAGACTAAGTTCAGGACGTGGGCAGATTCAACTTCATACAATGCTGCTGCCTCTGATAAATCAGACAGCTTAGCGAAGCCTCCTGCATAGTCCTCAACCAACCCTCTCCCGTAATGCTCCCCTGCTATTAAGTTCCACGTAGGTGCCTGCCATGGGCATAGATGTTCTGGGTACGTTCCCTTCTTACCGACAGGGATATCATCGGCCTCCTGGGTCACCAGGTACCGTACTTTACCACCCTTAGTCTGCTCCCTATGTATACGGGTGTACAATGCCACTCGAACCGGGTCTGATTGGTGCGGACGGTTGTACTTAGTAGGGTGCCGTAGGGCTAACTGCTTCTGGATGGCCGGGTCTAATGCTTCAAAGTACGTGTACTCACGTAACACACAGTCAAGCAGATTCCCTTGCCCATCCCTCCGAACAGAGTACTGCTGCATACCGTACACAATACTTCGCTTTGAAACGGAGTCACGGTACATTAAGCAGTTCCCTGTAATAATCAACAACCGGAGGGCCTGCACAAGTTGGTTGTACGAAGCGTTCTTAAATAGTTGTTGACACGCAGCCATTTCCATACGGGCTAACTCAGCCGCGATGGTAGTGGGATTAACACCAGACCCCTCAGCCTGCGATTGTAGTTCAGGGGATAATTCAATCTTGAAGAACGGGCGAGACGAGGGGAACAGTAAACCTGCCAGCTTAGCAGCTAGGTTGTTCACCAGTAACGCACCCATCTCTTGGTAGTCCCGTTCCACAGCAATCTGGGTACCAGAGTGCGCTGCTTGTTCTAGGTCTACCATGAGTTGGGCTATCGTCCACTTAGCGTACTGCTCGTTCCGTAGGACAGCGGTTTCATCCCGCATGTCTTTGAAACGGGTCGCATGTGAAATGGGTTTCACGGGGCCTCCTTATACGTTGATTCCAACAGCAGCGGATAAGCCCCTGCGTTTCTTCTTCTCGTCGTCTACGGTACTTAAACCAACAGCAGAGGACAGGCCAGGTGCTGAACTGCCCACACTTCTTTCGGTTGTCTCGGCCTCTTGAGCAGAGGCCCCTAGCAGGCGACTAGCTAACCCAGTCCCTTGCTGTGCTTGGGCATCCGTATTAACTTGGCGAAGTTCCTGCTGGTTCTGGAACAGCACCTGTTGCTGTCGGGCTTGTTCCTTCTGCTCTGCAAATACACGATCCTGTTCAGCTTTTTGGTACTGTCCTTGGGCTAAATCCTTCTCAGCTTCATAGATCTTCTTCTGGTTCTGTCGCTCATACGCAGCAGCCTCAGTTAAGTAGAACTGCTGGAACAGGTTTGAGGTAGTCCCCGCTAAATCGTCCCGCCGCTGGGCTGCGGCCCGTTCATTTTCAGCCGTTCCCCATTGTTTGATTTTTTGTGCCTCTCCGTAATCAGAGGTGCCCCAGTCCGTCAGTCCACTGACGTTACCGCCTTTAACTGAGCCTGAGCTACCTGAAGCTAGGAAGTCTGCCTGTAGTGATGTAAGTTGGTTAATTGTATCTTCATCGGCCCCGGCTTCTCGTACCTTGTTGATCCGGTCACCAAGGGCCTTGTAGTATGGGTTATCTGCACCTGGTTTTGTAAACAGGGGGCTACCCATAACCCCTTCACCTAAGAAGTACTGCGCCCACACTGCATCAGGTACCTTACCTGTACCCTTCAGGGCATCGTCCAGCTTAACCTTACTGGCGTCGAATTGGAAATCTTTAAAAGTAAATGCCATATTAGACACCTATCCCTAAAGTAGCTGACAAGCCACCTTGAGCTGCACGTTTCTTCTTAAGTAGATCGCTCTCAGCAGCAGTGCCGCCTACCTCAATGTCGGTGATCTCAGTGTTTGCGTTCTTGTCTGCTAACGCCCGTTCGTTCGCTAGTTGATTCTGGGCTACTTCTTGTTGCCGCTTCATCTCGTCTAGCTGCTGGGCGTTAGCTTGACGCTGTTGTTCAGTCTGCGCACCTATCTGCTCGTTCTGGGCAGCTAAGGCCGCTGTCTGCTCCTTGATTAAAGCTTCCTGACGACGGGCCTCCTCGGTCTGTCTCGCCGTAGCTTCGCGCTGTGCCTTAGCTCCGGCATTAGTACCTAGGAGGGTACCTACCAGCTTACCAACACTTTTAAAAACACCACTCATTTGATTCTCCTGTACTTGTGAATGTACTCCCCATGCTTTACACGATGGGTCGTATGGTATAGTTCTAGCTCTAGGGATTTACCTGCGGCTAAGAACCGCTTGAACAATTCACGGTACACCCCTAAGGTTCTCGCCTTAGGGTGTACGTACTGGATACGGGCTGAGAAGCAAGGGCCGTAGTGTACATCGTCAATTACTGCTCCGACTATACCGCCTAGCAGTTCCCCTGAAGCCTTACACCATGCCCCTATTTCAAAGCGTGTTTCCTCAGCCAACATCTTCCGAGTGCGAGAGTAGAACTCAGGGTGTTCCTGAACTTCCTTGATATCCTTAAGCTCCTCGTAAGCTAGGTAGGTAAGGTTACCCAGCGTAGCTGGCTCCCCTGACCACCTCCAATCTTCAGAGTACCTGACTTCCATGGATACGTTCCTTAATGAATTTCACTACTCTACGCTGACCTTGGTTAATCCTTAACTCAGCTTCGGTAGTACCTGCATCCCCAATCTTCTCAGCGAATACCCGTTCTAGGTATTCATACTGTTGAATTGTAAAAGTTACGGTATTAGAGGTTTTACTTGGATTACTCATTGCTATCTCCTATCCATAGTATGGACTTCTATTAATATTAGTACTGCTACTATAATTATACAAGCTATTACTAATATACTATCTATTGTATTATCTATACCTTATATATAGATGTAATACTACAAGTACTATACATAGATATAGTTCTATCATTACATTCATTCCATTCTTCCCTATCGTTATCACTCAGGAGATTCATTTCATTCATTCCATTTTATGGCACTCTATATAAGTATATGATTTATATACATTAAATATAGAGTACTTTACTAGGAAAAGAAGAACTCGTTAGATAATAATAACTCTAAATCTAACGTAGATGTATTAGGTGTTTCACCTACACCACCTACTTCCCAAAGGAAGTTAGCAAGGTATTGTTGATCCTTATACATATCGTAGAACGTTTGTCTAATGATTATATCCATGTAGTCTACATCACAAGCGTGGGTACCGAAGGAGTCATGTACACCTACTAAGTGTAAGCTAAGGTCACTCATACGCTTAGCTGTTAAGGCTAAGTGGGAAGCATCTAAGGCGTGGATAAAGTTAGGGGCTATAGCAGATTGCATTTGCTTAGGCTTAGTACTCTCATTGTACTCCCTTACAAGTACTCGTTCTATACCACAAGACTGGACTCGTATACGCTTCTCGTCGTAGTCTTGGTAGTCATGTTGAACTACAAACCCCGTAGGTGCTTTCCAAACCATACGTTGACCCTTAGGGGTATCCTTAGCTACTTGCTTAAGCCAAGCCATAGCTGCTGCTGCTGAAGGTACTGTACTAGCTATACCGTAGAATAACTTACGGGCTAAGTACTGTGAGTACGGCCCTACTGGTTCGTTGTCCGGGATAACTCCCTTCAGCTCCTCGTCAATGTACGCTTCGATATGCCACACCACACCGATGAAGGTAGCCCCATAGACATAAGTCATGACGGGCTTCTTAACCAAAGCTCTAGGTACTTCCTGCTTAGCCCAGAACATAGCTGGGCCAGCAACCAGAGGATCAGAGCTACTTACATCACGCTGTATAGCCTGCATGGTGTTGTTCGCTACCTTCATGTATATATCCTCCTTGGTTCCTTCGGAGGCCATAAGGTTTACGTACTTCCCACCTACCGGATCACGAAGTAAGGCAGAGAAGTGTTGCAGCCCTGAGCAGGTCGCATCCTTCGCAATAGGTATTCCACACTGATATGAATACGGATCACCAGATAGGAGGGCCTCACGCAGCTCCCAGGCCGCGCCAAACATAACCCATGGGGCATCGGTACCCCATACCTCAGGAAAGTCCTCAGGGGCCTCTAAAGCCCTCTGGATGCTATCCCAGTTTTCATCAGTCCACGCGGCCCTCTCCTCCATGGTCACTTTATCGAAACCATAAGAGTTCGCTACGTGGACTTTTAACCAGAACAGGCCCCGCTTACCTAAGGGTTTCTTATCCGCGAAGTGCAGCACCCCTTTAGCCATATCACTTCCCTGCGGGTTCGGTGCGCCACGGTAGTACCAACGGCCCCTGCTGTCCACGAACGTTGGGAACCATAGTTTATCATGGCCCTGCATTAAAGAGCGGAAGAACCCCGTTAATTCCCTCACATGGCCCTTCCAGTGCCGGAGATCATCATAGTACGAAACCATCCTACGCTTCCATCGGTTAAACACCGCAAGTTCCTCTGGGGTTCCTTCGTCCTTTACCCATTCGTCCTGCATAGGCATGGAGGGGCGCTGTGGGCCGTTTTTACTGGGTACCCCTAGTACACCACCACCCGCCTGCCAAACTCGCTGTATAGCCGTTATGGTGGGCTTGTGCAGGGTATACGGAATGGACTGAAGATAATTAGCTACATCGAACACAAGAGGCATGTTCTCTGCTGTGTACTGTGCTTTTATTTGAGCATGGCTAGACCTCCTTATCCCTCTCAGGGATAATAGTGGGGCGTTGTTCTTCCGTCTTGGGGACAGGTAACCCCCGTCATTAATAGTACGCCATGGGTCGGGAGGACATAGCATAGCAGAAGCGGAGTGATTAAGGATGCCTGTAACGTCCTTAACGTCATAGTCCGTAAGGTATTCATACACCTCCGGGCTAAGCTCGAACGTTACTAACTGCCCTCCGGCTGCCCATGTTCGATCTGTTTCTACAATACCTACTTCATAACAGGCTTGCAAACCGAACTTCCCTAGGTGTATAGCTTCACTATCCGTTAAGGTAGAGTCGATCTCGTTGTGCATTACTTCCTTGTACGCTGCGTCGTATACCCCTCGTATATGCTTCGTGCTTGCTGATCTTGCTGTCTTGATACGCTCAGCAACCTTAGCCATGTACATAGGGTTAACTGCTTCAGCCTCCCGGATACGCACTTCAGTTTCGTACAGCCGCCCTATAGCACGGGCCAGGACTTGGAACGTAGCAGGCTTACGACTGTGATACTGGTGTAAACAGATTTCGATAGTACTTCTAAGTGCGATTACAGCAGCTACATCGGCAGGTACCTTACGTAGCCAGTTCTTGTACTTCCCACCAATCCCTCTGGTTTGTACTTCCTGTGCTGCTTTAATACTGGCCTCTACGGTGCTGAAGGCTGAGGCCACGAACTTCAGGGCGCGGGGGGTATTCAAGTCCCCCTCACGTGCAGCAGCCCGAAGCTCGTTCAGACGCTGCACCGCTGCCTCGGCATCCGAGTCAAGTTCATACTGGAACTGCTTTTCCCTTAAGTCCATACTTTATCCTTATAATGAAATGCCGTAGCTGGCTGTTACGTCTGATTGAATAGCCTTGGCTGATTCAGGGGCAACCTCGTATAACTCGCGGATTAAGGTCTTAGCCTCTCCGTGGTTACCTGTTTCCATACAAGCAAATACTTTACGTTGAATGGTTTTAATCGCTTCTGTTTGTGCTTCCGTCATCCTGTTTCCTTAATAGTTCACCCAAGAACAAGGCATTGCAGGCTACATGGTCAATGTGCAGTAGCCCTGATTCTTCATCGTGGGTTTCGCCTTTAGCCAAGGCGTTCATGTGTCGTTCCATAGCAGACCAGTAACGATCTACACCATTATTCACAGTCTGCCAAGAGTGGTCTGCGTACTTCTTGGCCCCGAAGGTTAATACCTGTGCCACCCCTTCGAGGGAGTTTGGACACCCGAAGCGAAGGATGGAGAACCGGGGCTTACCCCCGTCATGTTTCATGTCTGTACTCATTACTGTCCCTGTAGAATATGTTTACGCTCAGCACGGTTCTTCAACATCTCCCGGCCACGGCTCCAACCGCCACAATCCAAACAGCGATACCGTTGGTACTGCCCTACTTGGGTACGTTGTACCCCACGTTTAATGAGATGCTTACCACCGCACTTAGGGCAGACTGGGATATCATTATCGTTATCTTGGTAGTTCCCAAGGTTCGGGTGCTCTGCCATCCAAGGACGTAGCTTAACATAGAGTTCCTCTAAGCTTACGATATCCTGAATGTTATAGATTTTCATCTCCGCCCAAGCTTCAGGATTACCAGCTAGACACTCCTTCCACAACTCGAAGCCAGGGAACTTACTGTGTGTTCGCTTCTTCTCCGTGGTTAGTAAGTTCGTTAGGTATTCCAATTTGTTAGAGGTGAACGCTGCTACCCTCCGAACTTCCAGTAGGGTATCCACGATCTTCACGGGACTGTACGGCCCGAAGTCGTTTGCGATTAATCGGGCATTAATCTTCTTGATATCAAACTTCTTCCCGTTGTGGGCCACTACAATATCAGCATCGTTTAAAGTCCCCCACAGCTCCCGTAGCAGCTTCTTTTCTTGGGAGGGTAGTCGGGCCTCCAGGTAAGTAATGGACGGGTTCCCAAGCTCCTTATGGGCCACTGAAAGGATACGCCAATCCTCCTTTATCATATTCAGGCCAACGTTGTTATTCCAGAGACCCCACACGTGGGCTTGAATAGAGGCGGTTTCGATATCAAGGACAATGGTCTTTGGTTCAGTCAAGTGGTAGCTCCTTCTGTGTTGTGTCGAAAGGGTATTCAAACCCTGGGTATTTATTCTGGAGGTACCGCAGCCTGTTGTTCACGTCCCCATAAATATAAGGGAGTATCTGCACATGCCCTGATAGCAACGTCTCTACGAAACGCGGGTGCGGTACAGGTACTAATCCTTCCTCGGATTCGTCGTACACGAACCACACCATGTTCAAGGTGGTATCAAAGTATTCAACCTGCTTCCGTGCAGAGGGCTGGTATTCCATGAACTCAATCAAGTCGAACTGCACACCCTCGTATTCAAACTTAATTACGTAGGCTAGGTTCCCACTCTCCTCACGGTATGAGTACAGCACGTCGGTATGTTTAACGCCCAACAATTCACGGACATACATCGCAGTGTTCTCGGATTCCTCCTCACACCGCTCTGACTCCGCTAGCCCGTCCAGTACGAATAAGTCAATATCCTTGATAGTCCCACCTAGTATATCGTCACGGGCTGCCCCTCCCGCTGCTACCAGCGTTACCTTACTGGACAGCAGGTTAATTACCTTTAAGGTTATAGCAAGTTTCTCTGAGTTAGTCATTTAGAACTCCTTTGTTTCATAGCTACTTGTGCAGCTCGTTTCGCTCTGGCTTCCCGGGCCTTCTTGTTCCGGTCTAGCCGCTTCTCGTCATCCGTTTTATGAAACGGGTAGATTACCCCACACCCAGGTGCTTCAAGGTACGCTATAAGCCGTTTAAGGAAGGCTAGGACAGCATCGTAGTTATCCCCTGTCCCACCCCATCGGGCTACTGCGTTCTTCACCTTACCCTCCGCTGCGTTAGCAGAGCGGGAAAGGATACCGCGTATCTCCCCGGTGACGTGGCAATGATCTATAACAGCATCCTCTAGCTTAGCTGGGTCAAACTTCTTACCGGAGATGGGGCAACGCCAACCTTGCTTGATGATCTGCTGCTTCTTAAAAGCAAGCATCTGGGATCGGGCTAGTTTACGCATCACTCTGGGCTTAGGCACAGGGGCCTCCTGAGGCGGTGTGAACTCAGGTACTGCTGGTATCGTAGGTATCAAACCAGTTCCTCCTTACGCAATCGTTAATGAAGTCAAGGTTATCCCCGCTCAGCTCTAACTCATTCAGGTACGCCCAGAATGTATCACCAGGCCAACGGAGTAGCCAAAGTAGCCAGCCCTCCGGTAAGGGGTTCTGGTTGATCTTCCGGTACCCGTCCAGTACAAAATTAGCTGTATCAGATTCGGCTCGTATACCTTGTATAGAATTGTATGCGAGTGCAGGGCCGCACAATTTCCCGTCCAGCTTAGCCAG
>Ga0265294_10000842_pt1 | contig 41370 bp, 39 predicted proteins | sample MunlanPumphouse3_FD_192504 | JGI IMG/M metagenome (GOLD analysis project Ga0265294, IMG submission 192504) | Groundwater microbial communities from a municipal landfill in Southern Ontario, Canada - Pumphouse #3 | ecosystem: Environmental > Aquatic > Deep subsurface > Groundwater | place... | reverse complement strand
TTCTTTTCTATTCTTGATACAGTCATTTGAGATATTATTAATTCTTTGGCAATATCGCTTTGAGTTTTATTTTCATAAAACCTCTTTATAATGATGTCTTTTTCAAGTTCATTTAATTTGCTCATAGATTTATCAATAAAATCTTTATTTTCAATTCGATTAAAATACTTATCCTCAGCTCCAACAACATCCATGAGCGATATGTCGTTTTCATCCTTGCTTAAATCAAACTTTTCGTCAAGAGACTGAGAACTAAACATTTTTCCAGCCTCAAATGCTTCTAAAACTTCTTCCTCTGTAGAGTTTGCATATTTGGCAATTTCCTTTATGGTTGGAGCTCTATGAAGCTGGGCTGCTAATATATTGTTGTATTCATTTACTTTTCTTGATATCTCCTGAATTTTTCTGGGCACCTTAACAGCCCAACCCTTATCTCTGAAATATTTTTTTATTTCACCCAATATGGTCGGGGTAGCAAAGCTTGTGAATTCAAATCCTTTTGTTATATCAAATCTTTCTATGGCAAATATCAGCCCCATGCATGCAATTTGATATAAATCTTCATGTTCAATACCTCTGTTGCTGTATTTTCGAGATATGATTTCAGCCATGTATTTGTATTTTTCAAAGATTTGATTTCTTATTTCAATATCTTTAGTTTCATAATAAAGTAAAAACAAATCATAGTTTTTAATACTCTTGGAGTTTTTACTCGCTTCATACATATTAATCAACGCCTATTTTAGTTTTTTCAAAAGTTATTGTTTTATTATTAAAATCATAATTGAAATTATCAGACAAACTTTCAATAATCATTATGCTCATATCATCATTTAAACTTTCTACTGACAATTCACCGTCATTTAAATCAGCTACCGTCACAATAATTTTATTTTGGGAAACCTGATAACTTATTTCAAAATCTTCAGTGTTACGGTTTAAATTCTTTATAAAAAATGTGCAAATTTCAGATACTATTACCTTTATATCTTCAATTTCATCAATATTAAATCTGTTTATATTAGAAAGTGCGGATGATGTTAATCTTATTGTGCTCATATATTCAGATTTTTTAGGAATTTTCAATAATATTTTATCCATTTCATCACTCCCGGATATTAAACACTTTGTTTAAACCTGTAATATCAAAAAGTTTATAAATATTTGGCTTTAAATTGATTATTTTTAAATTTAAACTATTTTCCTGCATTTTTTTATAAATGCTCATCAAAGCACCAAGCCCTGTACTATCAATATACTCTAAGCTTTCACCGTCAATTATGATGTCGGCACTTCTTTCTTCAATCAATGCAAATATTTGATTTTTCAGTTCAGGAGAAGTGTATATGTCTACTTCTCCTATTGGTTTTATTTCTATAATGGTATCCTGTATTCTTTTTTCAATTTCCAAAGACATAATTTTAACCTCCATTATTCTTCTTTTTCAATATCTTCCTCTGTAAAAATCTTTGCTATTGATGCAACTTTATCGTCACCTTTTAATCTCATTGCTATAACACCCTGAGTATCTCTCCCCATTATGGAAATATTCGTAGCATGCATTCTGATTATTGTACCGTTTGTACTTAAGATCATTATGTCATCTTCTTTGTCAACTATCAATGAATTTACAATAAGCCCTGTCTTTTTATTTATGTTATGGGCTTTCATACCTTTTCCTCCCCTGTTCTGAGGTCTGTATTCCTGTGAAAGGGTTATTTTTGCATAGCCATTTTCTGTAACGGTTAAAATATGTTTAGTTTCATCACTTTTTTTGATTATGCTCATTGCAATAAGTTCATCGTTTTTGGTTAGTGTTATTGCTTTGACTCCCATAGTGTTTCTACCGGTATCTCTTACGTCGCTTTCATGAAATCTTATACCTTTTCCTCGTTTTGTAAGAATGAATATATCCTTTGTTCCGTCTGTTTTGTTCACACTTATCAATTCGTCGTCTTCTGCAATTTTTATAGCCACTAAACCGGTCTTTCTGTTTGATTCAAATTCACTGAGCTTTGTTTTCTTAATAATTCCCTTCTTGGTTACAAATATCAAAAATTCATCGTCATTAAATTCTCTTATAGGAATCACTGATTTAATTTTTTCACCGGCTTCAATGTTAATCAAGTTTATTGCAGCTGTTCCTTTAGCCTGACGTCTTGCTTCCGGTACTTCATAAGCTTTTATTTTGTATATTTTTCCTTTATTTGTAACAAACATTAAGTAGTCATGAGTTGATGTTATAAACAAATCCTTTACAAAGTCTTCATCTCTTGTGGTTAATGCAGTAATTCCCTTTCCGCCTCTGTTTTGAGCTTTATAAGTATCTTCAGGAAGTCTTTTTATATATCCGAAATGTGTCAATGTAATTGCAACATCTTCTTCCTCAATTAAATCTTCTACATTGATTTCTCCTTCATCAGCAATAATATCAGTTCTTCTTTCATCATAAAAATTATTTTTTATCTCTTTTAATTCATCTTTTACTATTTGGTCAATCAAATTCTTATTAGATAAAATTTCTTTGAACTTGTTTATCAATTTAATCAATTCATCATATTCAATGTTTAATTTTTCTCTTTCAAGACCTTGAAGACGTCTAAGTCTCATATCTACAATAGCTCTTGCCTGAATTTCAGATAAATTAAATGCTTCTATCAATCTTTTCTCAGCATCGTCATAGGATGCTCTTATAATTCTAATAACTTCATCGATATTATCAATTGCAATCAATAAACCTTCAATAATATGTGCTCTTGCCTCTGCTTTATTTAAATCATACTTTGTTCTTCTGACAATAACTTCTCTTTGATGCTCTACATAATGATAAATCATTTCTTTTAAGTTTAAAACTTTTGGCTCGTTATTTACCAAGGCAATCATAATAACGCTGAAGCTGTCCTGCATCTGAGTATGTTTGTATAATTGATTAAGAACTATGTTGGGATTATAATCTCTTTTAATTTCAATAACAATCCTCATTCCAGTACGGTCACTTTCATCTCTGATGTCAGAAATTCCTTCAATTCTTTTGTCCTTTACAAGCTCAGCAGTTTTTTCAATAAGTCTTGCTTTATTCACCTGATATGGAAGCTCTGAAACTAATATTCGGCTTTTATTGTTTTTCATTTCTTCTATTTCAACTTTAGCCTTTACCCTTAATATTCCTCTTCCTGTTAAATAGGCATTTTTAATGTTGTCTTTGCCTTCAATTATAGCACCTGTAGGAAAATCAGGACCTTTTATATATCTCATAAGTCCGGGAATATCAATATCAGGATTCTCAATATAAGCAATTGTCCCGTTTATTACCTCTCCAAGATTATGAGGAGGTATGGAGCTTGCCATTCCTACTGCTATACCTGATGAGCCGTTTACAAGCAAGTTAGGAAAACGGCTTGGAAGCACAACGGGCTCCTTCAAAGTTTCATCAAAATTAGGTCTGAAATCAACTGTATCTTTGTTGAAATCACGAAGCATCTCCATTGCCATTTTTGACATACGTGCTTCAGTATAACGCATAGCTGCTGCCTGATCACCATCTACGGAGCCAAAGTTTCCATGTCCGTCAATTAACTGATAACGCATGGAAAAACTTTGTGCCAACCTTACCATTGCATCATAAACTGCAGTATCTCCGTGAGGATGATACTTACCTAAAACATCTCCTACTATTCGGGCACTTTTCTTGTGAGGTTTATCCGGTGAAAGTCCCAATTCACTTGCAGAATATAAAATTCTTCTGTGAACAGGTTTAAGTCCATCCCTTACATCAGGCAATGCCCTTGATACAATTACAGTCATAGCATAGTCTAAATAAGACCTTTGCATTTCGTCAGAAATATTTATATCTATAATTTTACTTACATTCTCATTTTCGCTCATTTACAACCTCTCGCTTATATATCTAAATTCTGTACATATTTTGCATTTTCTTCAATAAATTCTCTTCTTGGAGCAACCTTATCTCCCATTAAAACATTGAATATTTCATCTGCCATCATTGCATCATTCTCATTAATTCTTAATAGGATTCTATTTTCAGGATTCATGGTTGTTTCCCAAAGCTGCTCCGGGTCCATTTCTCCAAGACCTTTATATCTTTGTATTTCGTTCTTATTATCTCTTCCAATTTCATCCAAAGCTTGATTAAGCTCGGCATCACTGTATACATATTTTTCGATTTTCCCTCTTTTTACTCTATATAAAGGAGGCTGGGCTGCATAAACATGTCCTCCTGTAATCAACTCCTTCATATATCTGTAGAAAAATGTAAGAAGCAAGGTTCTTATATGTGCTCCGTCTACGTCAGCATCTGTCATAATTATAATTTTATGATATCTTAATTTTGAAATATCAAAATCTTCCCCTATGCCACATCCAAATGCTGTAATCATATTTTTAATTTCTTCAGAATTAAGTATTCTATCTATTCTTGATTTTTCAACATTTAAAATTTTGCCTCTTAAAGGAAGTATCGCTTGAGTTCTTCTGTCTCTTCCTTCTTTTGCAGAGCCTCCGGCTGAATTACCTTCAACAATACAAATTTCACTGAGAGCCGGGTCTTTCTCCGAGCAGTCTGCCAATTTGCCGGGGAGTGCCATACTTTCAAGAGCACCCTTTCTTCTTACTAAATCTCTTGCTTTTCTGGCTGCTTCTCTTGCTCTTGCAGATTTTAAAGATTTTTCAATTATTACTTTAGCTATTTTAGGATTTTCTTCGCAATATGTGCTTAAAGCTTCTCCTGTAATACTGTCAACTATTCCTCTAATTTCGCTGTTTCCAAGCTTTGTCTTGGTTTGACCTTCAAATTGAGGATTTGTTACTTTGATTGATAATATTGCTGTAATCCCTTCCCTTATATCTTCGCCGGTAATTGATACATCATTTTCTTTTAATAAATTTGCTTTTTTTGCATAATCATTTAAAACACGTGTAAGAGCGGTTTTAAATCCTATTAAATGAGTTCCCCCTTCAATCGTATTAATATTGTTTACAAATGAAAATATATTTTCGTTGTAAGAATCTGTATATTGAATTGCAATTTCTACAATTACCTTATCCTTTGTTCCTTCAGTATAAATAACATCACTATGAAGAGGCTCCTTCTTACTGTTTAAAAATTGTACAAACTCCTTAATTCCTCCTTCATAATGAAACTCATTCTTTATTTTGTTTCTTCTATCTTCAAGGATTATTTTTATACCCTTATTTAAAAATGCAAGTTCTCTCATTCTATGCTTAATGGTTGTATAATTAAACTCTAATGTATCAAAAATTGTAGAATCAGGAATAAAGGTAATACTTGTTCCTGTTTGTTTTGTTTTACCTATTAAATCAACTTCTGTCTTTGCAATACCTCTTTCATACCTTTGACTGTACTTTTTGCCGTTCCAGTTTACTTCTGCCACCAAATATTCTGATAGAGCATTTACACACGAAACTCCAACTCCATGAAGTCCTCCTGATACCTTATATGCATCATTGTCAAATTTTCCTCCTGCATGAAGGACTGTTAAAACAGTTTCCAGTGTTGATTTGCCTGTCTTTTTATTTGTTTCAATGGGAATGCCTCTTCCATTATCTACAACCTCAACTGAATTATCTTTATTTATAGTTAATGTAATGGTATCGCAATACCCAGCTAATGCTTCATCTATGCTGTTGTCTACAACTTCATAAATCAGCTGGTGCAGTCCTCTTTCACCTGTAGATCCTATGTACATTCCGGGTCTTTTTCTTACAGGCTCCAAGCCTTCAAGAACTTGAATCTGATCTGCACTATAGTTATTGTTGTTTTTGTTTGTCGCCATTTATTTCTCCTCTAATTTAAAATGCTGCTTATTTTTCCTTCGTTTATATTAAAAATTTTTTTATTAAAATTTTTAGTTAAAATATTTAGCTCAAGCTCATCCGTACTTGTAATTATTGTTTGTATACCTTTAATATGCTCAATGAGATAGCTTTTTCTCTTATTGTCAAGCTCGGATAATACATCATCCAATAATAAAATTGGATATTCGCCTGCTTCTTCCTTTATTATTTCAATTTCAGCAAGTTTTAATGCTAAAATTGCAGAGCGCTGCTGTCCTTGGGAGCCAAAATATTTACATTCCTTGCCATTGATTTTTATTATTAAATCATCTTTATGAGGACCGTAAAGTGACGTTCCCCTTAGAATTTCATTGTTGAAATTTTTGTTTATCTTATCATAAAATGTTTTCTTTACTTCTTCCCTATCTGTGATACATCCAATGTTGCTTAAATAAAATATGTCCAATTTTTCCTTATTTCCCGATATACTTGAATATATATTTGCTGCAGTGTTTTTTAATTTGCTTATGTATTCATCTCTGTAAAGTGATATTTCTGTTCCTGTGTTTACCAAGTAATCATTCCAAATACTAATAATATCCTTATTTTCATATTTTGTATAGTAATTTTTTAACAACATATTTCTTTCTGTAGTAATTTTTTTGTATTTATTCAGCAAATACTTATATTTAGGTTTTATTTGTGAAATATCAATATTAATGAATTTACGTCTTTCAACAGGACTTCCCTTTATAATTTTCATATCATCTGGAGTAAAAATAACATTATTCAATATACCTATCATTTCAGATGTTTTATCAAGCTTAACACCATTTATGAAAACTTGCTTCTTTTTATTTTTTTCTAATATTATTTGAATTTTTATGTTGTAATTATTTTTAGTAATGTGAATTTCAACGGAGCTTTTATCTTCAAAAAAATTAATCAATTCATTTTCGCTGTTTAATCTGAAAGTTCTTCCTATGGATGCAATATAAATTGACTCCATAAGATTAGTCTTTCCTTGTCCGTTGTCTCCTATAAAAATATTAAGAGAATTATTTAATTCTGCTTCGGCTTCTTTAAAATTCCTGTAGTTTTTAATTATAAGTTTATTTACTATCATTCTTCCAAGAACGGGTACATTCCTTTATAGACAGACTCCAAAAACTTACTTACCATGAAGGTGTGTCCCCCTTCCTTTCTATTAAGTATTTTTCATTATTGAATTCAATTACATCTCCGTTTCTTAACTTTTTTCCCCTTTGCAGCACAATCTCTCCGTTAACCTTTACTAATCCATCCATTATGACATTTTTGGCCATGCCTCCCCCTTCAACGGCATTTGCAAATTTTAACAGCTGGTCTAATTTAATATATTCAGTATTAATATTTATTTTTTCCATAATACTCCTTCCTTATGACAAGGGGACGGGGGGTTAGGGCATCTCGCAGTCTCATTCACCAATGTATTTACTCCCTCTGGTCGCATACATTGGGAATTCGTTGCGAATGACCTACCGCTATTTTTCAGAAAAAACACTCTGAAAAATAGGGTTAGGGCATCTTTAGCTTATCCTCACCGGCAGAACCATGTAAATATAATTGTCCTTATTTTCTTCATTTTCTTCTTTAATAAAACATGGGTTATTTTTTCCAATTAAATTCAGTGAAATCATTTCACTGTCTATAACTTTTAAATAATCTAAAATATACTTTGAATTAAAACCTATTTTAATATCTTCTCCTTCTTTATCAACAGATATATTTTCTTCAACATTTCCGTATTCAGAAGCAGAATAAATTTGCATATTGAAATCCTTAATATCCAAAATAATTAAATTATTCTTATCATCTCTTGCAAGAAGTGAAGCTCTTTCAATACTGTCTCTAATCTCTTCAGTATTGACTTTTATAACAGTAACATAATTATCTTTTATAATTCCTTCGTAGTCTATGAATTTTCCTTCCAAAAGGTTTGAAATTATAATTGTGTTTTCAACTTTAAAGGAAATATGGCTTTCAGACACCGTTATTTCCGTTTCATCTTTATTTTCTTCAATAATTCTAAGTATTTCAAACAATGTTTTAGAAGGTATAACTATTGAAATATCTCCATTATAGTCAACTTTTTCCTTTTTTACCGCCATTCTGTACCCGTCAAGAGCTGCAATGATACATAAATTATTTTTGATTTCAATAAGACAACCTGTAAATATGGGTTTAATATTCTCTATTGCTGCAGCAAAATATGTATGTTTTATTAAACTCTTAAGCACTTCTGATTTTATTCTAAAAGATTCTCCCTCATTATCGAATGTATTGTTAGGATATTCATCAGCTGAATTGCCAAGTATATTGATTTCAGAATTCAAGCATTTTATTTCCATGTTATTGTTTCCCGTAGTTTCAATAAACACATATGTATTTGACGGAAGTTTTCTGACAAAATCACCGATTAATCTGGACTGAACTACAATTGATCCTTCTACTTCAATTTCACAGGGAGAATATGTTTTGATTCCTAAATCTAAATCTGTTGCTGTTAAAATAAGCATATTATTTTTTGCTTCAATAAGTATTCCTGACAGAATAGGAAGAGGTGTTCTTGAAGAAACAGCCTTTTGCACTATATTAATAGATTTATTAAGTTCATTTTGGTTAATTGTTACTTTCATAATAGGCTCCTTTAATCATATTTATTGTTGATAAAATTTTTTGATTTTCATTAATAGAAAGATATAAAAGATTATTAGTAATATTAGTAGGTATTGTTAATTTGTTGAAAACCATATAAAACATTGCATTTTCAAGGTTAAAAAAAATTTATATTGTTGATTGTTTTATTATTTATCCAAATCATTTAAAATTCTTTGTTTTTATAAATAATTACAAACAATTTGTCAACATTTTTATGTTAATTATTAAGCATTGAAATTAAATCTTCAATATTTTTTTTTGCTTCCTGACTGTTTTCTATATCATCATTAATTTTATTGCAGGCATGAAGAACCGTTGAATGATCTCTTCCTCCAAATTCATCACCTATTTTAGGCAGAGACAAATCTGTCAACTTTCTTGCTATATACATGGCAATTTGTCTTGGATATGCTATATTTTTAGTTTTTTTCTTGGATACTATTTCATCAATAGAAATATTGTAATAATTAGCAACAACTTCTTTAATATCGGAAGCTGATACTTTTTTATTCTTGCTTATCAGGTGTTTTAATGCTTCCTGAGCTAATTCAAGAGTAACTTCTTTTTTATTTGTAAGGGAAGCATAAGCATAAATACGAATGAGTGCTCCTTCAAGTTTACGTATATTTGATTGTATATGCTGTGCAATGTATGTAATTACATCATCCGGAATATTGTAGTTTTCAGTTTCAGCCTTTTTTCTTAATATTGCAATTCTCGTTTCATAATCCGGAGGCTGAATATCCGCTATTAATCCCCATTCGAAACGTGAACGCAGCCTGTCTTCCAATGTCGGTATTTCCGAAGGTGGATTATCACTTGATACAATAATTTGTTTATTTGCTTCATGCAAAGCATTAAAGGTGTGAAAGAATTCTTCCTGGGTACTTTCTTTCCCGGCAATAAACTGAATATCGTCAACTAAAAGTACATCGGCTTTTCTGTATGTATTTCTAAATTCTTCATTAGAGCCGTCTTTAATTGAATTAATAAGATCATTGGTAAACTTCTCGCTGGTCACATACAGTACATAGGTTTCAGGATTGTTATCCAAAATATAATGTCCTATTGCATGCATTAAATGTGTTTTTCCAAGGCCCACGCCCCCATATATAAACAAAGGATTATATGCTGTTGAAGGTGCTTCTGCAACAGCTAAGGAAGCTGCATGAGCAAAACGATTGCTGTTTCCTATTACAAAGCTATCAAATCTGTATTTGGGATTTAGTATTCTTCCGTTATATATGGGATCTGTATCGTCTAAACCATTTGTGTCATATTTCTTGATTTCTTCCTTATCGATGTTTTCTCCGGGAATAGTGAATATTAGTTCAATCTCTTTTTTTAAAACATAATTAAATGCATTTTTAAGAAAATTATAATGTCTTTTTCTGATTGTATTTCTCAAAAAATCGTCGGCAGTTTCCAAATAAATTGTGTTGTTTTTATACGCTACAATTTTAAGTGGCTTAAACCAAGTGTTAAAGCTTACTTGATTAGTATCTTCTTTTACTATTTCAAGTACTTCATTCCATAATTCTTCAAAATTCATAAATTTCCTCCGGTGTTGATAAAAAAATTAACAATATGTTGATTAATATCTTATATATTGATAATATTAAGGGTATAAACAGGTGTTTATAAAAATGTGAACATAGTAAGTAATTGAATAATTAATATTTGTATTAATTAATAACAAGTTGTCCGGTTTTTATGTTTATAAAAAGTTATCCACAGACACTTACCATACTATCATTTTTTATCCACAATTTCAATTCAAATTTAAATATTTTAAAAAATATTTGCAATATATTTAAAAATATAGTATAAAGGTATGGGGACACACCTTTATTATAAGGTGAGTCTTTGCGGGTAAAGGAATGTCCCCAATTTGGGTGTTGACATAAGTATTTATAAATAATATAATTTACTGATATGAGAATTCAAATATTTATATAGATTGGTAACAAGGAGGTGTTTCAATGAAAAGAACTTATCAGCCGAAAAGAAAACAAAGAAGCAGTGAGCATGGATTTTTAAAGAGAATGAGCACAAAATCCGGAAGGAATGTAATAAAGAGAAGAAGGGCGAGGGGTAGAAGTAAACTGTCAGCATAAGGCCGCATTTGTGGCCTTTTATTCCATGTTGTACATAAGGTAACGAAATGATAATAATTAAGAAGAATAATGATTACAAATCTGTATATAATTGCAATAATTCAATATCTGATCATAATCTTGTATTATTTATAAAAAAAAATGATTACAACTATAATAGATTTGGCTTTACATCAGCAAAAAAAATTAAGAAAGCAGTGCATCGCAATATTATAAGAAGAAGGCTAAAAGAAATAGTAAGAGCAAATGAGTATAATTTAAAAAAAGGCTATGATATTGTATTAATGGCCAGAGTTAATGCTGTTGACTCCGATTATAAAAACCTTAAGAGTTCTTTCATTAAACTGGTGAAAAGAAAAAAATTAATTAAGGGTATACAATGAGTAGGGTATTAATTTATATTATACGAATATATCAGAAGTTTTCTTCAAGGTCTGCAGTCAGACATTGCAGATTTTATCCAACTTGCTCGCAATATTTTGTTGAAGCACTACAAAAATACGGTTTTTTTAAAGGTTCATACTTAGGTATACGAAGAATATTAAAATGTCATCCGTTTAATCCGGGAGGGTATGATCCATTGAAATAGGAGGGTAAGATGAATTTAGATTTTTTGGCAGTGCCTATGGGCATGCTTGTTAAATTAATATTTGATATGGTTTCTGTTATTGATTCTACTTATATATCTGCTTATTCCATAGCAATTATAATTTCTACCATATTATTTAAATTAGTAGTATTGCCTTTAACATTAAAGCAAACTAAATCTATGAAAAGAATGCAGGAAATAAATCCAAAAATTCAGGAGTTACAGCAAAAGTACGGAAAAGATCCTCAAACTTTACAAAGAAAACAAATGGAGTTATATAAAGAAATGAATTATAGTCCATTTTCCGGATGTTTGCCTTTGTTAATACAATTTCCAATATTGATTGCATTTTTTTATGTTATTCGAGAGCCGGTCAAATATGTTTTTGAAGATCAGGCATTTTTTGATACAATAAATAAAACATTTTTATGGATAAAAGATTTAGGATTTGCAGAAAATCATTTATTTGAAAACGGTGTTATTAATGGATTGTCAATGGGAGGCATGACACTTCCTTTCATAGGAGGTGCACTTCCAATTTTAGCAGTTATTACAGGAATTACAACATATCTTACTACAAAAATGACGTCACAGCCCTCTATAAATGAACAGCAGGCTTCAACTCAAAAAACCATGAATATGATGATGCCGGTAATGATATTTGTTTTTTCCATACAATTTCCTGCAGGATTGGCATTGTATTGGGTTGTATCAAATGCATTTCAGTTAGTACAACAATATATTGTTTTAAATTCGTCCAAAAATCCGAAGGAGGAATTAAAATAGATGAAAGAATTAACAATTGAAAAATCTACCGTTGAAGAAGCAATAGCTGCAGCACTTGAAGAACTAAACGCTGAAAATAATGAGGTTGAAATTGAAATAATAAAAGAGCCTTCAAAAGGTTTTTTCGGCTTAGGCAGCAAGGATGCAAAGGTAAAGGTTACGATTACCAATGGTCCTGAAGAGAGAGCAATAAAATTTCTTGATATTTTGCTTAGAAAAATGAACATAGAAGCCAATTATGAAGTTAATTATTCAAACAATATTTTAAATGTTGACATAGTAAAAATCGGAGAAGATGATAAAGGAATAGTTATCGGCAAAAGGGGTAAAAATTTAGATGAAATTCAGTTTCTTTTGAATTTAATGGTTAATAAAGGAAGAGAGAACTATGTAAGAGTAATTTTCAATGTTGAAGATTACAGGGCAAAGAGGGAAGAAACTTTAAAAAGATTAGCTCTTAAGATGGCAGACAAGTGTAAATACTATAATCGTAAAGTGAAACTTGAGCCTATGAATCCTTATGAAAGAAGAATAATTCATTCAACCTTACAGGATGAAAAGGGAATTATAACTTATTCTGAAGGTGAGGAGCCGTACAGGAAAGTAGTTATAGATAAAAAATAGCCCCCTGGAAGGGTTATTTTTTATTAAAGTTTAACTTATTTTTATATAAAATAGAACTATTCATAATTACTGAGAAAAACAATAATAAACATCCGCTCACGGTTTCGAACACGAATAATTCTAGAAGCTCATTACGGTTAAAAATCCTACAGCTTGCAAACTCGCTCCGCTCAAACAGTGCAAGCTGCTTAACGGATTTTTAACCTCCTTTCGCTAAGAATTATAATCGTGTTCTGCAAATGTTCGCTTAATGTTTATTATTGATTTTTGTTTAATAAAAGACTTTAAAATTAAACAATAACAATTAAATCAAAATATATGTACTTTTATATAAAATTAATGTAAAATGCATATATAAGGTATGGGGACACACCTTGGAGAATGTCATCCTGAGCGAAGCGAAGGATCTCAGGGTCTAAAAGATGAGATTCTTCGAGCTAAAGCTCTCAGAATGACGCTCTGCTTGTTATATATTTTTATATAGAATTAATATAAAATGCATATATAAGGTATGGGGACACACCTTGGAGAATGTCATCCTGAGCGAAGCGAAGGATCTCAGGGTTTAAAAGGGGTGAATGAAATGTTTAACGATACAATTGCTGCAATTGCAACATTTCCGGGCAATGCAGGCATTAATATAATAAGATTAAGCGGCAATGATGCATTAAATATTGCATATAAAATTTTTGTTGATAAAAACAAACTAAATCCTAAAAATTTTAAACCAAGATATCTTCATTACGGATATATTGTAGATAAAGATAAAAAGGTAATAGATGAAGTTCTGTTGTCTTACATGAAGGCTCCAAACACCTATACAAGAGAAGATATTATTGAAATTAACTGTCATGGGGGAATTATTTCTGCAAAAAAAATATTGGATACGGTACTTTATTATGGCTGCAGAATAGCTGAAAGAGGAGAATTTACAAAGAGAGCTTTTCTTAATGGAAGAATAGATTTAATTCAAGCTGAAGCAGTAATTGACATAATAAATTCAAAGACGGACTCAAGTCATGAAATATCTGTAAAACATTTGGAAGGAAGACTTTCAAAACAAATAAATGCAGTTATAGATGAAATAATGGAATTGTTGGCCAATATTGAAGTTAATATTGATTTTCCCGAATATGACGAGGATGAAATAACTATTGAAAGAGTTAGAGCCTTAAGTGAAAGCTTAGTGCCTGAATTGGATAAACTCATAAAAACAGCTGATACCGGGAAAATATTTAAGGAAGGTATAAAAACAGTAATACTTGGAAAACCAAATGTGGGAAAATCATCTCTTATGAATTTTCTTTTAAATGAAAATCGAGCTATTGTTACTGAAGTTCCGGGAACAACAAGGGATACTATAGAGGAATATGTGAATATTAAAGGAGTACCCTTAAGAATTATTGACACTGCAGGAATAAGAGATACTGATGATACAGTAGAAAGATTGGGTGTTGAAAAAGCTTTGGAAAAGGTATCTGAAGCCGACCTGGTAATAATGATTTTTGATTCATCAAAAGAGCTTGAAAAAGAGGATGAAAGAATATTAGATTTTATTAAGAATAAAAAAGTTATTTATATAAGGAATAAAACTGATTTGGAAAGCAAGTTGGAGTTGTCATCTTATAAAAAAATAGAAGAAGAGATTATTAACGTATCAATTATACAAAATCAAGGTTTGGATGATATTATCAATAAAATAAACTCTTTGTTTTTTGAAGGTCATTTAGATGTAACGGATGAGCTTATTATTAACAACGTGAGACATAAGAATTTATTGATAAAAGCAAAAAACAGTATTGAAGAAGTTTTAAGTTCAATTGAGAATAATATGCCCATTGATTTCATTGAGATAGACTTAATGGATGCAATGAAAAACTTAGGACTGATTGTAGGTAAATCGGTCAGTGATGATTTGGTTGACAAAATATTTGATGAATTTTGCATAGGTAAGTAGAAAGGAACAACAATGGAAGACAAAGTAAAGGAATTTCTTGAAGAGAGTATTGATGTGTTAGTGATTGGTGCAGGTCATGCTGGATGTGAAGCATCCTTGGCGTCTGCAAGACTTGGTTTAAAAACAGTAATGTTGACTTTAAGCCTTGACTCAATAGCATTGATGCCGTGCAACCCTAATATAGGAGGAACGGCAAAAGGACACCTGGTAAGGGAAATAGATGCTCTTGGCGGAGAAATGGGTTTAAATATAGATAAAACTATGATACAATGTAAAATGTTAAATCGCTCAAAAGGACCTGCAGTTCATTCCCTAAGAGCCCAAGCCGACAAAAAAAAGTATCATACTGAAATGAAAAAAGTGATTGAAAATCAGAAAAATTTAAGGGTAATACAAACAGAGGCAACTAAGATAACACTTAATGAAGATAAAAGCTTTAATGTATATACCAAGCTTGGAGCGTACTACAGGGTAAGAGCGGTTATAGTTACTACAGGCACATATTTAAAGGGAAGAATTTATATGGGCGAATTGAACTATTCATCGGGACCTGATGGTTTGGCTCCTGCAAATGAATTGTCCGATTCATTGATGAATTTAGGAATTGAACTTATAAAGTTTAAAACAGGGACACCAGCAAGAATACACAACGATTCCATTAATTATGAAAAAATGGTCGAGCAAACAGGTGATGATGAAATAATACCTTTTTCGTTTATGAATGATGAAATAAATATTGAGCAGGTGCCATGCTACATTACCTACACTACTCCTCAGACTCATGAATTAATCAGGAAAAATTTAGATAGATCACCACTTTATGGCGGTGTTATAAAAAGTGTGGGACCAAGGTACTGTCCATCATTGGAAGATAAAGTAGTTAAATTTTCAGACAAGGAAAAACATCAGCTTTTTGTGGAGCCTGAAGGTCTTGATACAAAAGAAATGTATATCCAAGGAATGTCTACATCTTTGCCTTACGAGATTCAAATTCAAATGTATAGAACTATGATAGGACTTGAAAATGCGGAAATTATGAGACCAGCCTACGCCATAGAATATGATGCCATCGATCCTACCCAGCTCAAGCTGAGTCTTGAATTAATAAGTATTAAAAATTTATTTTTCGCAGGACAGGTAAACGGAAGCTCTGGATATGAAGAAGCTGCAGCACAAGGTTTGATAGCCGGAATAAATGCATATTTGAGCTTAAATAATAAGGAGCCTTTAATTTTAGACCGCTCAGAAGCATATATAGGGGTGTTGATTGATGATTTGGTTACCAAGGGAACAAGCGAGCCCTACAGGATGATGACTTCAAGAGCAGAATACAGGCTTCTTTTAAGACAGGATAATGCTGATGAGAGACTTACCGAAAAAGGTTATGAAATAGGATTGGTTACAGAAGAAAGATATATAAGATACAGAGATAAAAAACAAAGAATTGAAAATGAAATTGAGAGATTAAAAAACCTTAAAATAACACCCAAGGCTGCAATTAACGAAGCTTTGGAGAATATGGGAAGTGCTTCTTTAAAAATTCCCATAACCCTTTATGATTTAATGAGAAGAACAGAGCTTAATTATGACAACACATTATTCTTGGATTCAGACAGACCTGTATTGAGAAAAGAAACAAAGGATTATGTGGAAACAGTCATAAAATATGAAGGCTATATTCAAAAGCAGATAGCTCAGGTGGAACAGTTTAAAAAGCTTGAAAACAGAAAGATTCCAAATGATATAAACTACGATAATGTAGGAAGTCTCAGAATTGAAGCAAGGCAGAAATTAAACAGGATAAGGCCGAACTCCATAGGTCAGGCTTCAAGGATTTCAGGTGTTTCACCTGCGGACATAAATGTACTGTTAATCTATTTGATGGCATACAACCAAAAATAAAGGAGATCTTGTGATAAAAACAATGGAAGAGGGTTTCGCTCAGCTTAAATTACCCTACAGCAATGAGATTGAAAAGAAATTTATTGTATACACTGAGCTGTTAAAAGAGTGGAACAAAAAAATAAATATTACTTCCATAGAAGATGATGAGGAAATTTATATAAAACATTTTATTGACAGTGTTCTTCTATTGAATGAAGATAATATTAATGAAAATAAAACTATAATTGATGTAGGTACCGGAGGGGGTTTTCCGGGGTTGCCACTTAAAATTATTAATAACAATTATAAACTTACGCTGTTGGACAGTTTGAGAAAGAGAATAGATTTTTTGTCTGAAGTTACAAAAGCTTTGGAATTAAATGATGTAAAGCTAATTCACGGAAGAGCTGAAGATTACGGTCAAAATAAGGAATATAGAGAATGTTACGATATATGTGTTTCAAGAGCTGTGGCACCCCTTAATGTTTTAAGTGAATATTGTATTCCGTTTGTAAGGGTAGGAGGATATTTTGCAGCATTCAAAAGCGACAATATTTCCCAGGAAATTTCAAATTCTGACAACGCAATTAAAAAACTTGGCGGAAAAATTAAAGAAATTAAAGAAATTTATCTTCCGGGTACTGATATTATAAGAAAAATTGTTATAATAGAGAAGATAGATACAACAAAAATCAAGTATCCGAGAAAGGCTGGGAAACCAAGCAAGGATCCGTTAAAATAAGGGGGAGGAAATGATTAGCAATATTGTTCATATTGATGTAAATAAAATAATACCAAACAAGAATCAGCCAAGAAAAATTTTTGATGAAAAGGCATTGGAGGAATTGAGTCAATCCATAGATAATTATGGAATCATACAGCCTATTACGGTAAGAAAAATTTATGATGATATTTATGAGATAGTAGCCGGTGAACGTCGTTATAAAGCAGTAAAAATGTTAAATATGGATACAATTCCCGCCGTGATTATTGAAGCTAAGGAGGAAGAATCCGCAGCAATGTCTTTGATTGAAAATTTACAGCGTGAAGATCTGCATTTTATAGAGGAAGCAATGGCGTACGAAAGACTTATAAGTGAATTTGGCGTAAACCAGACACAATTAGCTCAAAAATTGGGGAAATCTCAATCAGCAATTGCAAATAAAGTGAGAATTCTTAAACTTCCTGAGTCTGTTAAAGAAAGATTAAGGGAAGGAAATTTAACTGAGCGTCACGGAAGAGCGTTGTTAAAAATAAATGATGAAGAAATCCTTCTCAATATTGTTGAAAAAATAATTTTAAAAGATTTAAATGTAAGTGAAACTGAAAAGATTGTAGATTCAATTGCTGATGAGCTGAATACTAAGAAAAAAGCGGACAAGCGTTATGTAAGGAATTTTATAAATTATAAAATATATATAAATACAATAAAAAATGCTTATAATGAAATAGTAAAAACAGGTATTAATGCTAAATTTGAACAGAATGAATCAGAAGATTTCATTGAAATAAAGGTGAAGATTCCTAAAAAAGGTATGTAAAGGGTGATGAAATGACCAAAGTCATAAGTATTTTCAATCAAAAAGGCGGTGTGGGAAAGACAACAACCAATGTTAATCTGTGTTCGGCATTGGCTTTAAAGGGAAAGAAGGTACTTAGCATTGATATTGACCCTCAAGGCAACACAACCAGCGGATTCGGTTTTAACAAGAATCAGCTGAAATATACAATCTACAATGTATTGATTGAAGATTACGACATTAACAAGGTTATCTTCAAGACGGAAATAGAAAACTTAGAACTTATTCCTGCAAATATTCAGCTTGCAGGTGCTGAAATTGAGCTTACCAATACTATATTCAGAGAAAAAACATTAAAAGAAAAAATTAATTTAATTGAAAATAAATATGATTTTATTATAGCGGATTGTCCGCCTTCACTGGGATTGTTGTCATTAAACGCTCTTACTGCATCTAATACCGTATTGATTCCCATACAATGTGAATACTATTCTTTAGAAGGCGTAGGACAGCTTATTGATACTGTTAAGCTTGTAAAGAAAAATTTAAATCCTAAGCTTGAAATTGAGGGAGTTCTTTTAAATATGTTTGACGGCAGAACCAATCTTTCAATACAAGTTGTTGAGGAAGTAAAAAAATACTTTAAGGATAAGGTATATAGAACCGTAATACCGAGAAGTGTAAGGCTTGCAGAAGCGCCAAGCTATGGACAGCCTATAATGCTATATGACGATAAATCAAAAGGAAGCATTGCATATATAAAATTATCTGAAGAATTAATTAAAAACAATTAAGGAGATGAGGAAAGTATGTCTGCGAAGAGAAAAGCATTAGGCAAAGGATTGTCGGCATTAATACCCGAAGATTTAGAAAAGGAAGATTATGAAAAAATTCATGAAATAGATATTGATCTGATTTCCCCAAACCCAAATCAGCCTCGTAAAGTTTTTGAACAGGATAAGTTAGACGAACTTACTGAGTCCATAAAAAAATATGGTGTTATTCAACCTATAATTTTAAGAAAAGAGGGTGAGCTCTACACTATAATTGCAGGAGAAAGAAGATGGAGAGCCTGTAAAAATGCTAATATAAAAACAATTCCTTCAATAGTAAGAGATATAGAAAACAGAAATGCCTCTGAAATAGCCTTGATTGAAAATATTCAAAGGGAAGATTTAAATCCCATAGATGAGGCAAATGCTTATGAATTTGTTATGGATAGATACGGCATAACTCAGGAACAAGTATCAAACATAGTAGGAAAGTCCAGAGTATATGTAACCAATATAATAAGACTTACTAATTTAGATGAATATGTGAAGGATAAGATTATTAGAAATTTAATAACTGCCGGTCATGGCAGAGCTATTCTAAGCTTGGAAAAAGAAAAACAAAAATCATTGACGGATATAATAATAAGAGACAATTTAAGTGTAAGAGATGTAGAAAAGTTAGTGCGCTCTTCAAAAAAACCACGACGTAAAGTAAAAGCTGAAAAAGATAAATACATAGTATATTTAGAGGAACTGCTGATGGAGAGATTTTCCGCAAGGGTTAATATTAAAAATAAAAAAGATAAGGGGAAAATTGAAATAGAATATACCGGCAGTGACGATTTAAACAGAATATTGGAAATATTAAAAATAGAAGATTAATATGACTCTTTTGGGGGATAGTCTTAACATCCCCCTGCGCAACCCTATCCCTATTCACACATCCGATAGCTTAACCTATCCAATCATCCAATCATAAACATATTATCCCAAACTCAATAAAAAGCAATATCGTTAATTAATAAACATAGGTACTGCTATACTAAATACATATTTATTATTGTATATAACATATCATTAATTATAGTAATAATAATAAGGTAAAAGTCATGTGTTAATTAATTATAGTAATCATTTTAAAAAATTTGCATACTATTAATTAATGTTATCAATAATAATTGACAATTAATTAACGAAGATATATAATATTTATAAATATTAGAAATGCAATGGGGAGGTTATTATATTGACAAAGGTAATGGATGTAAAGGCAAATGAAAAGCTTTTTATTGAGCTAAAAGATTACATTGATTCAGTTAAGGATGTAGACGGGTCGTTAATGCAGGTTTTGCACAAGGCTCAGGAAACCTTCGGATATTTGCCGATAGAAGTTCAAAAATTTATTTCTTCCGAATTAGATGTTCCATTAGCAGAAGTGTACGGAGTAGCTACATTTTATACACAATTTGCCATTGAGCCTAAGGGGAAGCACAAAATTGGAGTATGTCTCGGCACAGCATGTTATGTAAAAGGTGCCCAACTTATTATGGACAAATTGGCAAAAGAGTTAGATATTAAAGTTGGTGAAACTACACCCGACAATTTATTTACTTTTGAAGCTACTCGTTGTTTAGGCTGCTGTGGTCTTGCTCCTGTTATGATGATAGACCAGGATGTATATGGAAAATTGGAGCCGAAAAAAATACCTGAAATACTGGCAAAATACAAGTAGGGGGTTATTATGAAGTCATTGGAAGAATTAAAAAAGTTAAGAGATGAATCTATAAAGAATGTTGAAATGCGAAATACCGATAAGGACGTGCGTGTTGTGGTTGGAATGGCAACCTGTGGAATATCTGCAGGAGCAAGACCTGTTTTATCCACATTTGTAGAAGAAGTAGCAAAAAGAAATTTAAATAATGTGTCAGTGGTACAGACCGGTTGCATAGGAATGTGTACCTATGAGCCGATAGTTGAAATTTATTCTCCAGGTAAGGAAAAGGTTACTTACATTCATATTGACTCTGAAAAAGCAAAAAGAATTGTGTCCGAACATTTGGCTAATAACAGAGTTGTAGCTGAATATACAATAGGCTCAGAAAATTAACGGTAGAAAGCGAGGATGGTTATGAAGATTTTCAGATCTCATGTGTTGGTTTGCGGAGGAACGGGCTGTAGTTCTTCTAATTCTGCTCTGATTAGGGAAAGATTTATAGAAAAAATAAAAGAAGTAAATTTAGATAATGAGGTACAGGTTATCGGTACCGGCTGCTTTGGTCTTTGTGAAGCAGGCCCGGTTGTAATTATATATCCTGAAGGTTCATTTTATGCTCGAATGACTATTGACAGAGTTGATGAAATAGTTGAAGAGCATTTATTAAAAGGAAGAATAGTAAAAAAATATTTATTTGATGAAAGTATAAAGGATGAGAAACTAAAAGCTCTAAATGAAGTGGACTTTTATAAAAAACAAAAGAGGGTCGCACTTCGTAACTGTGGTCTCATAAATCCTGAGAACATTAGCGAGTATATAGCAAGGGACGGATATTTGGCACTTGGTAAGGTTCTTACGGAAATGACTCCTGATGAAGTTATTAAGTTAGTCAAGGATTCAGGGTTAAAAGGAAGAGGCGGAGCCGGTTTCTCGACAGGAATGAAATGGAGCTTTGCAGCCCCCAATAAGGCAGACCAAAAATATGTAATATGCAATGCTGATGAAGGTGACCCGGGAGCATTTATGGACAGAAGTGTTTTGGAAGGTGACCCTCATGCAGTCTTGGAAGCTATGGCAATAGCGGGTTATGCAATTGGAGCTACAAAAGGATTTATATATGTAAGAGCAGAATATCCTATAGCGGTTCACAGATTGAAAATTGCAATAGATCAGGCTAGGGAATTAGGTCTTCTAGGGGAAAATTTATTCAATACAGGTTTTGATTTTGATATAGAGATTAGATTGGGAGCAGGAGCTTTTGTCTGCGGAGAGGAAACAGCTTTGTTGCAGTCATTGGAAGGCAAAAGGGGAATGTCCAGGAACAAACCGCCATTTCCTGCAAACAAAGGGTTGTGGGGGAAACCTACAATAATAAATAATGTGGAAACATTGGCAAATATCCCCCAAATAATAATCAAGGGTCCTGAATGGTTTAAAAGTTTCGGCACCGAAAAATCACCCGGTACAAAAGTATTTGCATTAGGCGGAAAAATTAATAATACCGGTCTTGTTGAAGTACCAATGGGGACAAAATTAAGAGAAGTTATATATGATATAGGCGGCGGATGTCCTAACGGCAAAGAATTTAAAGCAGTTCAGACAGGAGGACCATCAGGAGGATGCCTTACCAAGGATCACTTAGATATTCCAATAGATTATGAAAATCTTACTGCGGTAGGCTCTATGATGGGCTCCGGCGGTATGATCGTAATGGATGAAGATAATTGTATGGTTGATATTGCAAGATTTTTCCTTGATTTTACAGTTGATGAATCCTGCGGCAAATGTACTCCATGCAGGGAAGGTACAAAACGAATGCTGGAAATTTTAGATAGAATTACTGAGGGAAAAGGCACAATGGAGGATCTTGATAAGTTAGAAAAACTTGCAATAAACATCAAGGAAACCTCACTTTGCGGCTTAGGACAGACTGCACCAAATCCTGTATTATCAACATTAAAATATTTTAGAGATGAATATGAAGCCCATGTTAATGAGAAAAGATGCCCGGCAGGTGTTTGCCAGTCGCTTTTGAATTATATTATAACCATGGATTGTAAAGGATGTACGAAATGTGCGAGGATATGTCCTGTAGGAGCTATTGAGGGTAAGGTCAAAGAAATTCATGTAATTGATCAGGACAAATGCAGTAAATGTGGTACGTGTATGGAAGCTTGTACTTTCCATGCAATTATAAGGAAGTAGAAAGGCTGGTGCAAACATGGATAAAGTAAATTTAACTATAAACGGAATAGAGGTTAGTGTACCAAAAGATTATACAGTGCTTTTGGCAGCTAAGGAAGCAGGTATCGATATACCTACCCTTTGCTATTTAAAGGATATAAATGAAATAGCTGCATGCAGACTATGTATTGCAGAAGTAACTATAAAAGGTGTTCCAATGAGAAACCTGCCTGCCACCTGTGTGCTTCAAGTTCAAGAAGGTATGAATGTAAATACGAATACAAAAAGAGTAAGAAATGCTGTTAGAATGAATTTGGAGTTGATACTTGCAAATCACAACAGAGAATGCCTTACCTGTTTAAGAAACGGTACCTGTGAGCTCCAAAAGCTCTGTGATGAAATGAATATCAGCGATATAGAATTCCAAGGTTCAAAGAGAGATGAAAAAATTGATGATTTGTCATATTCCATTGTAAGAGATACAAGCAAATGTATTCTCTGCGGAAGATGCGTCAGCACCTGCAGAGACGTTCAAGGAATAGGAATTTTGGACTTTACAAAGAGAGGATTTGTGACAGAGGTTGCACCGGCATTTGATTACAGCATGAAGGATGTACCTTGCGTATATTGCGGACAGTGCATTCAGGCATGCCCTGTAGCAGCGTTGAGGGAAAGAACAAATATTGATGATGTATGGGATGCCTTAGATGATCCTGAAAAATATGTAGTGGTGCAAACTGCACCAGGTGTTCGTGCATCACTTGGAGAAGAATTCGGGCTGCCTGTGGGAACGGATGTGACCGGCAGGATGGTTGCAGCATTGAAAAGAATTGGTTTTGACAAAGTATTTGATACAAACTTCTCGGCAGACCTTACAATTTTAGAAGAAGGTACCGAGCTTTTAAGCAGAGTTAAAAACGGCGGCAAGTTACCTATGATAACATCTTGCTCACCGGGTTGGATTCGTTACTGCGAATTAAATTATCCTGAATTTTTAGATAATTTATCAACATGCAAATCTCCGCAGCAAATGTTTGGTGCAATTGTGAAGTCCTACTACGCCGAAAAAGCAGGAATAGACCCCAAAAATATATTCTCTGTATCTGTAATGCCATGTACATCGAAAAAAACAGAAGCAAACAGACCGGAAATGGAAGTAGATGGACTGAGAGATGTGGATGTGTCATTGACCACAAGAGAATTGGGGGATATGATTAAACAAGCAAGAATTAATTTTGTAAACCTGCCCAATGAGGAGCCTGACAGTATATTGGGACAATATACGGGAGCAGGTGCAATCTTTGGTGCAACAGGCGGAGTTATGGAAGCAGCGCTGCGTACGGTTGCAGATATACTGACCGGTAAGGATTTGGATGACTTTGAGTATCAAGGGGTTAGGGGTCTTGAAGGTGTTAAGGAAGCATCAGTAGTACTTCCCATTGAGGGTAAAGATACCGAAGTGAAAATTGCAGTTGCCCATGGAACAGCTAATGCGGCGAAGGTATTGGAAGCCGTTAAAAACGGTGAGAAAGAATATCATTTCATAGAGGTTATGGCATGTCCGGGAGGATGTGTACATGGAGGAGGTCAGTCTCACGTATCTGCAAAGAAAAGGCTTGAAGTTAATCCAAAGAGCAAACGTGCAGATGCATTATACGAGCTTGATAAATCTTTGCCTCTTAGAAAGTCACACAAAAATCCTGAAGTTATAAAGTTGTATGAAGAATTTTTAAAAGAAGCAAACAGTCACGTTTCTCACAAATATCTTCACACTCATTACCATAAACGTAATTCCTATGAAATTGAACAACAGGAAGAATATGATAAGTTAATAGAAAAATTGAAATAAAGTAAGTAAAAAATATTCTCTGTAACCAGCAGAGAATTTTTTTTTGTAATATTTTCTTTATTACCATAATGTGTTATAATAATGAAGCAAGAGAGCAGGTGAAAAATGCTTATAAAAAATGGAAGAATAATAGACCCGGAATCAAAAAGAGATGAAATTGCCGATATATTGGTTGAGGAAGGCATTATCACAAAAATTCATAAGAATATTGATATAAAAGATGAAGTTTTTAATGCGAAGGGTAAAATTATAGCCCCTGGATTAATAGATGTGCATGTGCATTTCAGAGAGCCCGGTTTTGAATATAAGGAAGATATATTATCAGGGTCAAAAGCAGCTGCAAGAGGCGGATTTACAACAGTCGTATGTATGGCTAACACTGCCCCTGTGATAGATAATATTGAAACACTCAAATATATAAATGATATAAAAAGACATTCACAAATCAATGTTCTCCAAGTTGCAACAGTAACAAAGGGATTAAAGGGTACCGAAATTGTAAATATGGAAGAATTAAAAAAGTACGGCGCAGCAGGATTTTCTGATGATGGGCTTCCAATAATGGACACCAACATTGTATTGAATGCTATGTTGGAAGCAAAAAGGCTGAATTTACCCATAAGCTTTCATGAGGAAGACCCAGGTTTAATATACAACCCCGGAGTAAATGATGGCAAGATATCTGAAAAGCTTGGTGTCAAAGGAGCATCACATCTTGCTGAAGATGTGATGGTTGCAAGAGATTGTATAATTGCACTCAAAACAGGTGCAAAAGTTAACTTTCAACATATTAGCTCAGGTTTATCAGTTGATATAATAAGGTGGGCTAAGTCAATGGGGGCAAATATTACCGCTGAAGCTTCACCTCATCATTTTTCCATGACGGAAGAGGATATTTTTAATTTTAATACAAATGCAAAAATAAATCCTCCCTTAAGGACAGAAAACGATAGAATGAAATTAATTGATGGCTTGAAAGATGGTACTATTGATATAATTGCTACAGATCATGCTCCTCACGGCAAGGAAGAAAAAAGCAGGGAATTCAGCAAGGCTCCCAGTGGAATTATTGGTTTGGAAACTGCCTTATCTGTTGGTATTACTTATTTAGTAAAAAATAATCATCTTACAATTATGCAGCTGTTGGAAAAGATGACAGTAAACCCTGCAAGACTGTATAATTTGCAGTCAGGAATAAAAGAAGGTAAAAAGTGTGATTTAGTAGTATTTGACATTGACGAAAAATGGATTGTTGATGAATTTTATTCTAAATCAAGCAATTCACCCTTTATAGGCAAAGAATTATGCGGTAAGGTTATGCTCACCATATGTAACGGTAAAGTTGTTTATAAAGATAAATAATATCCAAATGCGATAATTTACATATAATGAAATTGAAATTAAAAACAGCAGGTGATATTATGATATATTTAGATAATGCAGCTACAACATTTCCAAAGCCTTCATCAGTTTATAAAAGCGTAATGAGAGCAATGACTGTTTACGGAGCAAATCCTGGCAGGGGAAGCCATGCAATGGCAATTGAAGGTGCCAGAATTATTTATGAGACCAGAGAGTTGTTAGCTGAACTTTTCAACTTAGATGATCCAATGAGAGTAATTTTTACATTTAACGCAACAGACAGTTTAAATATTGCCATAAAAGGCATTTTAAATTCGGGAGACCATGTGGTTACTACTGAAATGGAGCATAATTCTGTTTTAAGACCTATTAAGAAATTAGAAAGCTCAGGAGTAGAAAATACAATTGTAAGATGTGCTTCAGACGGGACAATAAATTTGGTTGATTTGGAAAGTGCAATAAAAGACAATACTAAATTGATTGTAACAACACATGTCTCAAATTTAACAGGTACTATATTTCCAGCAGAAGAAATTGGTAAAATATGTAAAAAACATAATATACTATATTTGTTAGATGCATCACAAAGTGCAGGAGTTTTACCTATTGACATAAAGAAATATAATATAAGCTTTTTAGCAATGCCCGGTCATAAGGGATTATTAGGCCCTCAGGGAACAGGAGCCCTTCTTATAAATAGTGATATGCAAATTGAAAAGTTAAAAGAAGGGGGTACTGGAAGTCAGTCCAGCAGCTTAGAGCATCCCAATTTTTATCCCGACAAATTAGAAGCGGGTACACATAACTTGCCGGGTATTGCCGGATTAAATGCAGGACTTAAGTATATTTTAAACAGGGGCATAGAATCGATTTACAGCCACGAAAAAGGTCTTTTGGACATATTCATTGCAGAAATGAGAAAAAACCCTAAAATCAAAATATACGGCCCTGAATCCATTGAGCACAGAATTGGTGTTGTTCCTATTAATATAAATGGTATGGATTCTTCCGAAGTTGCAGATATTTTAGATACGGAATATAGAATTGCCGTTAGACCCGGACTCCATTGTGCTCCATTAGCTCACAAGGCTATTGGAACAGAAAAATTAGGTGCTGTTAGATTTGGGGTAGGTCCTTTTAATAAAATCACAGACATTATGGCTGCTGTAGATGCATTAAATAAAATTTCAGGATAGATATAAGAGTGTACTAAGGAGATGTCCCCAATTAACGGGGACACACCTTTATTGCAAGAATGTCCTTAAAATTTAAGAATTTATTAATGTAATTCCAGTTATATTTTGGTATAATTAATTAACAAAAATTTACAGGGTGATATATGAAAAAGATAGTATTATTTATTATGATAATTTTAATTTTTATAGTTGCCGTTTTTTATTCTCCATATGTCAAAGATTTTTTTGAAGCCATAGATGAAAAAAAGGTATATAAGATTGAAAATATAAAAACGACAGAAATTAATACACTTGAAGAGTTTAAGTTTTTTGACAGCGGTATAATATCATATAATAATCAAAAAATAGTTTATACTGATTTAGATAATAAAGTTTTGTGGGAAAATGAGAATAAAGAATTTTCTAACAAGGTGTTTGTTACAGACAATTATATTTTTAAACAAACAAAAAACAATTTAATAGTGTTGGACAAAAATAATCAAGAGTACGTAATAACTGAAATTGATGGGAATATTATAAATGTTTCACGTGAAAATGGTAAGACTGGAATGATGGTTAAAGGGAATGGACAAACCCTGTATATATTGAACGAAAACAATGAAGTCGTTGTGGATAGCAAAGAATTCAATGATATAATAACTGGAATATCTATTAGTGATAAATCGGAAGCATATTCACTTACCACTTTGACTTTTGAAAATGGAGCTCCCGTCAATACTTTATATTATAATCTTATAGACGATGTGGAATTGTGGAATTCATCTATATCAAACGAAATTATCCTTAAGACAAAAGTTGTTAATAACAATGTAATAGTTGTTGGAACAGAAAATATTTATTTTTATAATAATAACGGAAAATTAATGTGGAAGAACAGTATATACAATAAAATACTTGATTATGAAATATCACAGGATAAAATTAATATATTATTTGAAAAAGGTGAATCTGCTGAATTATTATCTTATAATTTTGAGGGCAAGGTTATGGAAATCCAAACATCGCCTTTTGGAGCGCAAAGCTTGAAAATAGTTGATAATAAAACATTTGTTTATAATGATAATACGATTTATTTGCTTCACGGTAATAAAATTGATAAGATATTCGAGGAGACTGAATGGTTTGAAGACTTCTTGATTGAAGGAAATAACATCTATATTCTATTTAAAAACAAGATTATGACAGGACAAATAAAATAAATTAGAAGGGGGAAAATAATGGTAATTGATGTTATTATAGTAATATTTGTAGGATACTTGTTTTTCCAGGGATACAGGAAAGGGTTCATATTAACCGTGTTTGACACATTGGGTATAATAATTTCGTTTTTCTTAAGCAGAGAAATGTATCATTTTGCAGAGAATTTTTTACTCAACAATACAAAGCTATTTGTAAAACTGCATGATTATTTTGAAGCGAAACTTTCAGTAAGTACAGTTAATAATATTAGTAAAATTCCTGTTGAACTGCAGAAGTTTGTAAATAACATAATGGCAAGCGAAGCTTCTGATACTTTTGCTATTTTTGTAGACAATATGAGCCTTTTAGTAATAAGGTCAATAAGCTTTGTTGTAACATTCTTGGCAATATATGCAATACTGCTTATTTTGACAACTATTATTAATACTGTAATGAAACTGCCTTTATTGAATCTTACAAACAGGTTATTAGGAGCTTTTATGGGAATAGTAAAAAGTGTCATACTTTTATATTTGATTTTTGCATTAGCTACTCCTTTAATAAGCTTTATGTACGATAAACCTTTGGCACAATCCGTTTTGGATTCTGAATCAAGCAAAATATTTTATGACAACAATATTATACTGAATTATTTATCATATAAAGGTTTTTATGAAAATTAACGGAGGAAAAAATGAAAATCGTTGATGCAAGAAAAAAGGCATGTCCTCAGCCGGTTATTATGACAAAAAAAGAAGCAGATGAGGGAGCTGAAGAAATTACGGTTATTGTAGATAATGAAACTGCAAAATTAAATGTAACAAAGCTTGCTTCTCAATTAAGATATTCTGTCACTGCTGAAAATAAGGAGGATGGTATTTACATATTGTTAATAAAAGGTGCTGAAAGCAAAGAGCAGTCAGAGATAGTATCTAAAACTCAAAATAAAAATATAGGCTATTTAATTACCTCAGATAAATTAGGCAAAGGTTCAGATGATCTCGGCAGGATACTGATGAAAAGTTTTCTGTTTACATTATCAGAGACAAAACCATATCCTGATTTCCTGATATTTTTGAACTCAGGAGTTAAACTCACTACTGAAGGCTCAGAGTCTATTGAAGACTTAATTAAGTTAAAAGAAGGCAGAGTGGAAATTGTTTCATGTGGAACATGTTTAGATTTCTTTGAAATTAAGAGCAAATTACAGGTTGGGTCTGTTTCAAATATGTATGATATAGTTGATATGATTTCAAATTCAACAAATACAGTTACGATATAAGGAGAGCAGCTATGCCTATGAAGTTAAATGTAGGAGATGTAGTAAAATTAAAGAAAAAACATCCCTGTGGAGGTTATGATTGGGAGATACTGAGGATTGGTGCAGATTTTAGAATTAAATGCACTACCTGTGAAAGACAAGTATGGCTTCCTCGAAGCGAAGTAGAAAGAAGAATAACAAAAATTGTATATCAAGTTGACAATGAAACTTCTGATAAGCAATAAAAAAATATTGACATGAACAGAAAATTATTATAATATAAGTTGAAGTTGATAACCTTTAATCTGGCACAGAGAGGCTGGGAAGGAACATTAGAGCTAATAGAGTAGGTCTTCCTTTGCTGTGTGCAAGGAAGACTTTTTGATTTAAGGAAAGGGGACACCCCCCCAAATTGCTTTAAAATAGTCCAAGAGAGGCTAAAAAGGAGGAAATATGCTAAAAGGCAGAAGTTTAATTGAACCAATGGATTTATCGCTTGGGGAGTTGGATGAAATATTGAGCTTAGCAGATAAAATAATTTCAGATCCGCTTGCTTATGCAGATGTGTGCAAAGGAAAAATACTGGCGACTTTGTTTTATGAACCTAGTACAAGAACAAGACTAAGCTTTGAATCAGCAATGTTAAGGCTTGGGGGAAGTGTTATGGGCTTTTCCTCAGCAGAATCAAGCTCTGCAGCAAAGGGAGAAAGTGTTGCCGACACCATAAGAACCGTAGCATGCTATGCAGATATTGCAGCAATGCGTCATCCAAAAGAGGGTGCTCCCATGGTAGCTGCAATGAAAGCAAATATACCCGTTATAAATGCAGGGGACGGGGGACACCAACATCCCACCCAAACATTGACAGACCTACTTACTATTAAAACATTAAAAGGCAAATTAAATAATTTTACAATAGGTCTTTGCGGTGATTTGAAATTCGGACGAACGGTTCATTCCTTAATAAAAGCTTTATCACGATATGAAAATATAAAATTTGTTCTTATATCACCAGCGGAACTAAGGGTACCGGATTATATAAGAGAAGAAATATTAATGAAAAACGGTATTGAGTTTACAGAAGTGGAAAGACTTGAAAGTGTAATAGAGGAATTAGATGTTCTTTACATGACAAGGGTTCAGAAAGAAAGATTTTTCAATGAAGCCGATTATATAAGATTAAAAGACAGCTATATTGTCGACAATAAAAAAATGGCAAATGCAAAAAAGGATATGATTCTTATGCATCCTCTTCCCAGGGTGAATGAAATTTCAGTGGAAGTCGACAATGACCCCAGGGCAGCATATTTTGCACAAGCTAAATGCGGAATGTTTATAAGAATGGCTTTAATTATGAAATTATTGGGGGTTGAATAATGCTTAATATAGATAGTGTCGAAAAAGGATTGGTAATTGACCATATAAAGGCAGGAAAAGCCATGGAAATATATCGTTATTTGAACCTTGATAAAATGGACTGCAGTGTTGCAATAATTAAAAATGCAAAGAGCAAGAAATTTGGAAAAAAGGATATTATAAAAGTAGAAAACAACATAGATATGGATCTTAAGGTGCTTGGTTTTATTGATCCAAACATAACAATCAATGTTATTGATAATTTTGTTATAATAGATAAAATAAACTTAGAATTGCCCCAAGAAGTTGAAAATGTTGTTAAATGCAAAAATCCAAGATGTATAACTTCAATAGAGCAGGAAATAGTTCATAAATTTAGACTAACTGACAAAGAAAACAAAATTTACAGGTGCGTATACTGCGATACAGCATATGAAGGAAAGTAGCAAAAGTAAATTGGAGAAAATTATGAAGGTTTTAGTAACTGCTGTTAAGGAAAATATGAAGATTTCCAATAACATTTACAGGATTTCGGCGGAATTTGAGTCTGAAATAAAACCCGGACAATTTTTTATGCTGAAAACTATGGATAATTCGTTTCTGCTGCCAAGGCCGATAAGTATTAATGATGTAAATGAAAATATTGCTTCATTCTTATATAGAATTGAAGGCCAAGGCACTAAAAAAATAAGCAGCCTATGTAAAAATGATGAGTTCCAGTTGTTTGGTCCCTTGGGAAATGGATTTGATATAGATAAGATGAAAGGAAGGGTTGTAGTAATAGGAGGAGGAATAGGTATTGCTCCTCTATTGTATTTATGTAAAGTGTTAGGCAAGGAAACGGATGTGTATTTAGGATACAAAGATATTGAAAATATGTATATAATTGATGAATTTGAATTATATGCCGGTAGATGCGTCGTTGTTACAGAGGATGGAAGTTTTGGAGAAAAAGGTTTTGTGACGGATTATATACCATATGATGAATATGATGTCGTTGTAACCTGCGGACCAGAAATAATGATGAATAAGATTGCAAATAATTGCAGAGATAAAAATATTAAATGCTATGTATCGTTGGAAAGAAGAATGGCATGCGGAATGGGTGCATGTTTAGGATGTACGGTAGAAACAAAGACGGGAAATAAAAGAGCATGTAAAGAAGGTCCCGTATTTGACTGTGAAGAATTATTATAGAGGAAGACTATGAAAAATTTAGAAGCAAATGCAATGGGCTTAAAATTTAAAAACCCCATACTGGCTGCTTCCGGAACTTTTGGTTTCGGAGAAGAATTTTCTGAAATTTACGATTTATCAATTCTTGGCGGAATTTGCAGCAAAGGTCTTACATTAAATTCAAGAAGCGGAAATAAGGGTATCAGACTCTGGGAAACCCCCATGGGGCTTATGAACAGCATAGGACTTGAAAATCCGGGTGTTGATAAATTCATAATGGAAGAACTTCCAAGAATGAAAACATATAATACCATTATTTTTGCTAATCTTGGCGGACATTGTGAAGAAGATTATTTCGAAGGAATCTATAAGTTAAATGACACAAATGTGGATGCCGTTGAGCTTAACATTTCTTGTCCAAACGTTAAAAGCGGCGGCATGGCTTTTGGAGTGAAATCTTCCGTTGCTTATGAAATAGTATCAAGAGTTCGAAAGATTTGTAAAAAACCCCTCATGGTTAAACTATCACCAAATGCAGAAAATATACCGGATATGGCTGTAGCATGTGAAGCAGCAGGAGCAGATGCAATTTCTTTAATTAATACAATTCAAGCTATGGCAATAGATATAAAAAACAAAAAAGCTGTATTTGAGAATGTTTATGCAGGACTTTCAGGACCATGTGTAAAGCCGATTGCTCTTCGAATGGTTCATGAAGCTGCAAAAATGGTTAATATTCCCATATGTGGGCTTGGAGGTATAATGACTGCAATTGATGTAATTGAATTCATTATGGCTGGAGCAACATTGGTGCAAATAGGAACAGCGAACTTTATTAAGCCTGATATTGCAATAGACATTATTAATGATTTGAAAGAATTTATAGACAATGAAAATATAAAATCCTTAGAAGAAATAAGGGGGATAATATAGTGCATAAAGGAGCAGTTATATGATAAATGTAGTTGGAATATTGAAAGAATGCGGTGCATTGCTTGAGGGTCATTTCTTGCTTTCATCAGGCAAGCACAGCAACAAATATTGTCAATGTGCAAAGCTTCTCCAATATCCGGACAAGGCAGAAAAGGTTATTTCAATTGTTAAGGATAAAGTTAGCTCACTCGACTTGGATGTAATAGTGGGACCTGCAATGGGAGGAATAACAGCAGCTTATGAGCTTGGCAGGCAATTAGGTATAAAAGCAATATTTGCCGAGAGAGAAAATAATGTAATGACACTTAGAAGAGGTTTTGAAATAAAGCCCGGTGACAGGATATTAATAATGGAGGATGTTGTAACTACCGGCAAATCATCCGGTGAAACTGCTAAAGTTCTTGAAAGTTTAGGTGGAACAGTAGTAGGAATCGGCTGTATTGTAGATAGAAAAGTAAGTGAAATTCTATTGCCTGTTTACAGTTCAGTAGAGTTATTGTTTGATACCTACGATGAAGAAAATTGTCCCCTATGTGAAAAAGGCTCAAAACCGATAAAGCCGGGAAGTCGTAAATTTTAAGGGACGCTATGCGTCCCGTTTGTTATCCAAAATTATTAGAGGAAAAATAAAGGCCAGAACATCCACCAAATAGGATTTTCACATCTTCCGTACCTGTCACAGTATGGGAATTGGTAATACCTCATTGGGTCATAAAAATATCTGTCATATCTTCTGTCATATCTTCTATCGTATCTTGTATCAAATCTTCTGTCTTCTACATTATATCTGCTGCTGTATACATCATTATTCATATCATCATCATAATACATGAAATCATTCATGTTATCATAATCCCGATTGTTATTGTCCATATATACTCTCCTTTATACAAAATTTATATATTATAATATATGTCTTACAAGCCCCTATGTTACGCTTGTTTCCTAGGAAATTTAGGTTTATCTAAGATTTCTATTTACAAATTGATTAAAAAGTATTAAATTATATACATGCTATTGTGGCGCAGCCGGTAGCGCAACTGATTCGTAATCAGTAGGTCAGGAGTTCGAATCTCCTCAATAGCTTTTATATTACTTTACAAATGTTGAAAAATGTATTAAATTATATATAGTGTTTTTATCTAACATAAGATATATACTATTGGGGATATAGCTCAGTTGGGAGAGTGCTTGAATGGCATTCAAGAGGCCAGGGGTTCGAGACCCCTTATCTCCATATATTGCGGGTGTAACTTAGTGGCAGAGTTCCGGCTTCCCAAGCCGGTTGTGTGGGTTCGATTCCCATCACCCGCTTCAAAAAAACCGCTTAATTTTTTTTAAGCGGTTTTTTAAACAACGGAGGTTATGAAATTTTATATTTAATCTTCACAATATTTTTACTCCAAAAATTTTGTTAATTCTCCTGAATAAAACAACGATAATCTATGTAAGGCCCTTGTGCATGCAATATATAACAGTTTCTTATCAAATTCTGTATTATAATTGTTATTGTTTGCTTCATATACAATAACAGCATCAAATTCCAGCCCTTTTGCCAAATAAACAGGCAGAATCAAGGTACCTTCCAAAACACTTTCGTAATCTAAGTAGTCTATTAACTTTATTTTAATTTTATCAGTCAGCTTAAAATACAGTCTTGATGCTTCTTTTCTATCTTTGCATATTACGGCAATAGAGCTAAAACCTTGAGATTTATATTTTTCTATGGTTTTAACAATTTCATCCTGCAAGCTCAGATTGTTGATTAATTTAACAATAGCCGGTTCTTCTTCATTTCTTCTAAAAAACTCGATAGAATCTTCGTCATCAAGTAATTTTGCACTGAATTTTCCTATTTCATAAGAACTTCTGTAACTTTTGTTCAGGAATACCTTACTGCTCTTTTCAAAATTAAATATTGAAATAATATCATCATATAATGGTAAATCGCTGCTTTTCTCAATAGATTGATTTATATCGCCTACTATTGTAAATCTTGCATATCTGAATAAACTCTTCAATATATAATAATGTATGTGATAATAATCCTGAGCTTCATCGACAACAACCTGTTTAATTTCGCTGAAAAGATCACATCCTTCAGCTTTTATTTTCAGGTACATAAGTGCTATTCCATCAGCATAAGGAATATTAAAAGGATCACTCAAAGCGGTATTTGTATATCTTATTATTTCGTCAATATTTTCCGGAAGTTCAAGACCCTTTGATATCTTTTTAAAAAGGTTAATATCAGAAAATAACTTTTTATAGATTTCAAAGCTTTCAAACTCTGTAAATTTTCGCAATCTTTCTGTCAAAGCCTGGGTTTCCTTAGCTGCAAGCAGTCTTGTAAAAGACATTATTTCAAATTCATGGTTATTTAATTCATTTACGGTCTTTTGAATTTTGTTTCGCCTTTCAATTCTATTATCGCGAACTTTTTCTAATATGCGGTTCTCAATTATTTTAAGTTTTTTGCTTGTTGGCATATCAAGTTTGCCGCTTAATAGAAATGCTTTTGAAAGCTCTCGTTTTTCAATTATTTTTCCGTTGTAATAAACATCTTCAAATGGTACTAGCTTACGTTCATAATACTCAATAAACCTATCTATAATATTTAAAAAAACAAACGAGCCTTTAAATTCATCGTATGACCTTAGAAAATTTCTTTGCTCTTCAGTCTCTGCAGTAATAATGTTTTCAAAATTTTCACTTTTTGTTTTCATGGACAGTTTATTTTCAAATATTTTAAGAAATATATTTTCAAAGGTATATTCATTAATATTTTCTTCTCCCAATTCAGGGAGAACATTGGATATATATTTTGAGAATAATGGATTAGGTGAAATAACTATAACATTGTTGGCACTAAGTTTTAAATTTAAACCCTGATACATCAAATATGCAATTCTGTGTAAGGCTATTGATGTTTTGCCGCTGCCTGCAACTCCTTGTACAAGCAATAAATCATTAAACATGTCTCTGATAATCAAATCTTGTTGTTTTTGTATTGTTTCAACTATGATTTTCATTCTGGAGGTCATATTTTTAGAGAGTGCCACCATCAGCATTTCATCAAGAATATTAATGTTGCTGTCAAAAAAGTATTCCATTTTACCTTTTGTAATTTTAAATTGCCTTTTTAATGATACAAAGCCCTTTATTAATCCTGCAGGAGCTTTATATTCAACAGGCCCCACTTCATTTCTGTAATAAATGCTGGATATGGGTGCACGCCAATCATATACTTTTATTTCATGGGTTTCATCGTCCATTAAATTAAAAAGACCAATATATATTTTTTCAATATCATCATATCCTTCTTCGGTGAAATCGATTCTTGCAAAATAAGGACTTTCAAGCATCTTTTCGTATCTTGAAATTCGTTTTGCAAGTTCGGTGTAGGTGAAGGTTTGTGCCTGAAGGGCGCTTAAATATTGATTAAAATCTGTAAGCTTATCAAAGTCAGCAGATGAATGGGTTGTATTTTCCCACATCTCTCTTCTTGATTCAATCAAATCAGATCTTTGATTTTCAAGCTGGTTTGTTTCATATTCCAATCTATTTTTCAACAAATTTATAATTTCTTCTAAATATTTTATTTCTTCTAAATACTTTCTATTATCGGCCATTTCAAATCCCCTTATGCATGTAATTGAATAATTACAAAGTATTAATAGACAATTATATCACATTCAGCAGCATATGAAAAGAAAAAATGAAACTTTACACCAACAAAAGTTAAATCTTTATAATTTCTTGTAATTTTATCAAGTAATGGTAGAAATTACCATACTATTCACATATAGTTTTAACGAGGCAGGGTTATGAAGTTTTACGTGACATAAGCTTTAATTAGTGTATAATAATTGTATAAAGCAGTAGAGGGAGCGTTATATGATAGGGAAAAAAATAAGAAGTATCAGAAAGAGTAAGGATATGACGATTGTAGAACTGTCAGATAAAATTAATGTGACATCAGGATATATATCACAAATAGAAAGAGATTTAATATCTCCTTCTTTAGCAGTATTAAAAAGATTGTCCAATACATTGGATGTACCTCTTTCAGTATTATTTTTAGAGGAATCCTCTGATAATGTTGTAACAATACCGCATGATGAAAGAACAAAAATTAAATTGAGCAATATTAATGTGGAATTGGAGTTTATCACTCCAATATTGAAAAACGATGAAAAAAAACCAGAGTTTGAAGCTTTTCTATTTAAACTGAAACCAAAAACATGGGCAAGTAATCACTGTATAACACATGAGTCTAAGGAATACATTTATATTATCCAGGGGGAGATAGAGTGTCATGTAGGAGAAAGAACATACATCATATCAAAAGGAGACAGTATAATTGTCCCTGAAAACAACAATCATATGTTTTATAACAGAAATGATGATATATCTGAAGCGTTGTGCATCATATCACCTTCGATTCATTAAATAAGTCTTGACAAAATTATTGTGTTATTATATTATCCAAATATGGCAATGATGGAAAGCAGTAAACAGCATATTTATTACAGAGAGCCGACGGATGGTGTGAGTCGGTAATAATAGTTGTTGAATCCGTTCCGGAGTATCTAAGGGGTAAAAACCATAGACGTTGAAGGCGTTAACTTCTCCAAGTGATTATGCTAAGGTATAGGGATGATGAATGTCCTTGTTAGTATAATAATTAGGGTGGCACCGCGAGTATCTCTCGTCTCTAAACAGAGGCGGGAGTTTTTGTATGGAGAAAACAAATTTGTTGCATTCCCCTGCGAACGCATAGTTTTATAAAAATAAGTCAAATATAATAAATTAATTATGGAGGGTAAAAATGTTAGATATCAAAAGAATCAGAAACAATGCTAAAGAGGTAGAAGAACTGTTAAAAAGAAGAAATCCCGAACTTAGTTTGGATAAAGTTCTTGAATTAGACCAAGCAAGGAGAGAAAAACTTGTTGAAGCAGAGAATATGAAAGCTGAGCAGAACAAAGTATCTAAACAGGTTCCTCTTCTTAAAAAAGAAGGAAAAGATGTGACAGAAATTCTTCAGGAAATGAAAGTCTTAGCCGAAAAGGTAAAGGTTTTGGACGGTGAGATAAAAGAAATCGATGAAAAAATAGAAGAAGAGTTGTTGAATATTCCAAATACCCCACATCCTGATATTACCATCGGTGCTTCAGATGAAGATAACAAGGAAATAAGAAAATGGGGGGAGCCAAGAAAGTTTGATTTTGAATTAAAAGCTCACTGGGACTTAGGAGTGGATTTAGATATCCTTGATTTTGAAAGAGCAACCAAAATTACCGGAACTCGCTTTTCTATGTTCAAAGGAGCAGGAGCGAGATTGGAAAGAGCAATTACTGCATACATGCTTGACAAGCACACTTTAGATCACGGCTTTACAGAAATATCTCCTCCATTTATGGTAAATAGGGACAGTATGATAGGAACAGGACAGCTTCCTAAATTTGAAGAAGATATGTTTAAGCTTAATCAAAGGGACTATTATTTAATTCCTACTGCAGAAGTCCCTGTAACCAATATTTACCGTAATGAAGTGTTAGATGAAAAGGATCTTCCAATGTACATGACTGCTTATACACCATGCTTCAGGGCAGAAGCAGGCTCTGCCGGGAGAGATACAAGAGGCTTAATCAGAAATCATCAGTTTGATAAGGTTGAAATGGTTATGTATTCAAAACCTGAAGAATCTTATAAACAGCTTGAAATACTGACAAATTTTGCTGAAGAAATTTTGAAGGGATTAGGACTTCCTTACAGGGTCGTAGAACTTTGCACGGGAGATATTGGTTTCAGCTCTGCCAAAACCTATGACTTGGAAGTATGGATGCCGAGTTACAACAGATATGTTGAAATTTCTTCTTGCTCTAATTTTGAAGATTTTCAGGCAAGAAGGGCCAATATTAAATTCAGACCTGAAGAAAAAGGTAAATTAGAATATATTCATACCCTAAATGGTTCAGGACTTGCTGTGGGAAGAACATTTGCTGCTATTCTTGAAAACTATCAGAATGAAGATGGTACAATAACTATACCTATTGCTTTGAGACAATATATGAGAAATCTGGAAGTAATAACAAAATAATAATTTCTTTAGTCTTACTTTATGGTACAATATAATAGAATCCTCTTATGGGAAATGTTTTGTTTAATAACTACATATCCGATATCTTAGGTCAGGATTCTATTATTTATTGATGAATTCTTTTTTATTATATAATGGTAATTAAGGTTTAAGGGAAGGCAATAATTATGAAAAATGATATTGAAAAAAAAATACTTATTCCTTTTATAATTATATTGATGGCATCTATTTTGATAATTGTAATTGCATCTTTTGTAAATGGATACAATTTATTATTAGATAATAGTATAAATAATTCATATGACAATTTAAAAGAAATGATTTATATTATTGAAAGACTTAATAATGGTACAATAGATGAAAATGATGCTAAAGCATCTGTTATTAACTATTATGAGGATTTAGGAAAAAACAATCTGATTATTTTTAACGATGATGAAATTATTTTGAATACTGTCCAAAATAATAACATCATTGGAGATTTTATGAATGAAGAATTGGATAATGGTCCGAAATCAATAACATTAGGTAGTTATATTTTTACATATCAAAAATACGAAAAGTGGAATTGGGTTTTTTCATACTGCTTAGATACAGATGATTTATATAGTGAAGTAATGGATAGTCAAAATTACATAATCTTAATTGCAATAATTGCTGTATTAATTAACCTGCAGGCATTAATTTTCGCTAAAAACAATATATCGGAGCCGATTAAAATGCTGGCTGAACATTGTGATAAAATCGTAGCTGACGGAATTTATAAAGAAAGAATAGAAATAAACAGAAATGATGAAATAGGAATATTGTCTAACACTTTTAACAACGTGCTTGATACGGTGCAGAACAATACAGATAGATTGATAGAAGCAACAAAATTCAACGAAGATATATTAAGGAATATATCAGCCGGCATAATAACTGCTGATCAGTATGGCTGTATATTGTCTATAAATCAGACTGCAGAAGATTTTCTGACTCCGGAAGCAGAGAAAATCAACCTTGTCAAGGAATATCTGCATAAACAAATAATGGAAACATTGAATACAAAGATGAAGATAAATAAAATTCTTGCTTTTGATGACGGGCATGGAGGAAATAAAAAATATATAGATGTTACAACTTCGTTATTGATAGGGGGAGATGGCTCTATTAGCGGAGCCATATGCAATTTTAATGATATAACCGAAAGAAAAAGAATTGAAAACAGCATGAGTACATTGGATAGATTGACTACCATAGGTCAATTTGCATCAGGTATTGCCCATGAGGTACGAAATCCCTTGGCAGGCATGAAGACAAGCATACAGGTTTTAAAAAACAGGTTATGCAAAGAGGATAAAGAGATGAATGTTTCAAATAAAAAATTACTTGATGGAGTACTATTTGAAATTGACAGACTTAACTATTTAACTACAGATTTATTGGACTTTGCAAAACCAAGGATGCCTTCTTTTGAAAAAACAGATTTGATGGATGCTCTAAACAAATCATTAAATTTAATTGGGGAGGCTGCCAAAGAAAATAACATTGAAATAAATATTGAGAATAACTGCGGGAAAACTATTGCATATGTGGACAGGGCTCAAGCAGAGCAGATATTTATCAATGTTATCAAAAATGCTCTTAATGCAATGGATAAAGGAGGCACCTTACATATTATTTTCAATAATTGCACAGAAAATGAAGAATTTATAGAAATTATTTTTCATGATAATGGATGCGGGATACCGCCGAAAGATCTATCAAAGGTATTCAATCCTTTTTTTACTACCGGCTCTCAAGGAACAGGACTTGGGCTATCAGTAGTATATGAATTGGTAATAGGCAATCAGGGAGGAATAGATATACAGAGTGCAGTGAATGAAGGAACTAAAGTAATAATCAGGTTCCCCATAAATGGAGGTAGCAAATGAAAATTAGAATATTGATTGTTGACGATGAAGAGACTATACGATTATCTTTGAAGGAAGCATTGAAGGATTTGGGATATAGCATAAGCACTGCTGCAACCGGTACAATTGCTCTTGAAAAAGTAAAAGAATATAAACCTCAGATAGTTTTTCTCGATATGCGTTTAGCCGGTGAAAATGGATTGGATATTTTGCCTAAAATAAAAGAAATAGACAGAAAAGTCGAGGTTGTTATAATGACAGCTTATGGCGACATCAATACTGCCGTTATGGCAATTAAACTTGGTGCTTTTGACTACATTAACAAACCCTTTGATTTGCTGAATGTAGAGATTATAATAAAAAGAATTACAGAAAATTTAAAACTGCAAAATAAA
>Ga0265294_10000839_pt1 | contig 41493 bp, 35 predicted proteins | sample MunlanPumphouse3_FD_192504 | JGI IMG/M metagenome (GOLD analysis project Ga0265294, IMG submission 192504) | Groundwater microbial communities from a municipal landfill in Southern Ontario, Canada - Pumphouse #3 | ecosystem: Environmental > Aquatic > Deep subsurface > Groundwater | place... | reverse complement strand
CTGTCTGTAAATTTTGATTTCTTCATAGAATTCTCCTTTGTTTAAATTAATTAGAAAATTCTACTTTTAAAAACTCTCTTTTTTCGGGGGGATTACAAAGTAAGAATGATATTTCAAACTTATTAAATACAGAATTAAATAAACAAGTAGAGATAATAAATGATGCTTGGTCAAATACTTTGGAAGGAAATACTTCTTGGACGATAGAGCAAAAAGCATTGATGAAGCAGATTTTATCTGATAGAGAAATTGAAATTAAGGGTAAAATTTATTTCAATGTTAAGCAGTTCTATAATGGATTAAGAGATTGTATTAATGGAACATATTGGCGGAATAAAAATAAAGAAGGAGAATTAGAAAATCATTTTAAAATAACTGATGAATTATCATTCTTCAATTATCTTAAAAACAAGCTGGAAAACGAGCTGATTGAGAATAAAGATTATTATTATGTAAATGATGTTGAAGACTATTTTTACAATATTAAAAAACGTCAAAAATATCTTTACGTTCAACCTGAAACGACTTATAAAAATAAAACTCTGGATAAAATCTCTGTTGGTCAAAGAGGAACTGTTTATTTATGTTTAAAATTAGCAACAAGTACATTCTCAACACCAATTATTTATGACCAACCAGAAGATGATTTAGACAACCAATTTATAATAAATGAACTTGTTGACATTTTTAAATCCATTAAAAAATTCAGACAAGTAATAATTGTTACACACAATGCTAATCTTGTTGTTAATTCAGATACTGAACAGGTTGTAATAGCACAAAATATTGATGAAGTACTTTCTTACAATAGTGGTTCACTTGAAAATGAAGACATTATTGAAAATGTATGTACTATTCTTGAGGGTGGAAAATATGCATTTGAACAAAGGAAAAATAGATACAAATTGAAATAAGCCCAGCAGGTAACAATGTATAAAAATAATAGCCGAGATAGTAGTGAATTCAAGGGTTGTAGCCCGCTACAACTTTCTTTTAATTTGACAAGAAAGTGCCACGCAATCGGCTACTATTCTTATACTCACCGTTGTAGCTAATTTTGAAAAAAAAATGAGTATAATTAAAAAATTTAGCAAAGGAATTAAAGCACTGACAAATGAGTTGAATAAACCTGACTCTTTTGTAAAAGGAGAAGAATTTGAGGAATATGTTAGAAAATTCATATTTCCGATATCTGACTATGACCTTATTCATAAAACACACGATTTCAATTCAAATAATGGAGATTATGTAGAATCTAGCTTAAAACCTGACTTTAAATTTAGAGACAAAAAAAGCGGAAAAGAATTTTATGTAGAAGCCAAATGGCGCAGCGGAGTATATAACCGAGAAAACAAAATAGAATGGTGCAACGAAAAACAATTGAGAAGATATAAAGCAATTGACAAAAATGAAAATAAAGTTTACATCGTACTCGGATTTGGTGACAAACCAATAAAACCAGAAGAAATCGTTTTGTTTCCAATTTCTAGTTGTAATTATAATGCTTTGTTTGATTCATTCCTTGACAAGTATTCATTTTATGTCAATAAACCTGTTTTTTCTGAATACTTATGGAAATTAAAATAAAAAACTAGCTACAACACCAGCTATAGTTCATTGCTTCTGACTTTCCTCTCGGAAAGTCCTCGCAAATTTGCTATCTTCGGTTTACGGCGGAAAATCCTCGCGGATTTTCACGCAACGAAACCATAGCCAAACACGTTGTGTGTCACCCTGAAAGAGCAACTAACATGCAATTAATACATTTAAATCATGAGTAAAAACAAGATTATTTCACGGATTAAGGAATTACAAACTGGAGTTAAGCGTTTGTTATTAGTATTAGGAATTATTATCAGTTGGTTTGGAGTAATGATTGTTGGAGATTGGGAGTTTGATGATATATTTTATGATTTTGAAGAGTTCTTTTACTTTATTATAGGAGTTATTCCTATGTTCATTGGTTTTTGGATTGTTGTGCGGATAGTTTTATGGATTATTGATGGATTTAAAAAGGCTGAATGAATAATGTCAGAAAATAAAATCATTCATATTACTGGTGATTTTGAGTCTTTGAATAGTATTCTAAGTTCAGAATCTTTTCGACTAAGCTATTCCCGAGAGAATTTTTATAGTAATTCACACCCAATTTCAAAAGCCGCACATCCAATGGTTTGTTTTAGTGAGTACAATCTTGAGAATATTCACTTGCAAAATATTACATATGGGAAATATGGTATTGGATTTAGTAAAGAATGGGCTCGAAATAAAAGAATAGGACCGGTTTTATATGTAAGTCAAAATTCACTTGCTGCAAAAGGAATGAGTACCTTGTTACGAGCAAGACAAAATCCCGAAGAATCTAAATTGCCAAAAAATCTAAGGTTACCTATTATGGAACTAAAATGTTTTATAAAAAACGAACAGGGATATAATAGTCATTTTGACGTTGAAGATTTTGACTTTAAATCAGAAAATGAATGGCGGTACGTACCCGAAAAGTTGGAAATTGACTATAATTTTATTTCACAAAGTCAGAAAATTTACAATAAAAAGCGTGAGGATTATAACAAACGACTTTTAGATTATCCATTAAAATTTAATCTTTCGGACATTGAGTTAGTTTTTGTTAGTAATAAAGATGAAGTATCAGAAATTGCGGATAAGTTTAAAATTGACAGGGAATTAATTAAGACATCAAATTGGAAAAGTAAAAAATTAAAAAGGGCGAACACACAACACATGGTATAGTGCATGCGGGTTTCAGTGGTTCACGAGCATTTGTAGCTCGTAAAAAAGTAGGTGTAAGCTGATAGGAATTCGCCTCGTAATCCCGCACGACACCATACCATAAAACGTTATAACCAAGTGGAAGAAAAACCGCTGTACATAAATTTTGTAAATGAATCTCAGGTTCTAAACAAATAATTAAAGATAAAACAAATTAAAAAGAACCATATTGAAATACTTTTGATTGAGAATATTTCGTTATGAAAAATATTCATTAATTTTAAAGTTAAAAATAAAGCTATGAAAACTAAAAATTTAATTGTAATTCTTCTTTTTCTAATGACATTCTTAATTAGTTGTCAATCAGAAAGCGATATTTATGGAAAATGGTCAATAGAAGATGTTCAAATGAAGGGAAACACTGACGATATTGCGATACTTGGTCCAGCATTGTCAGATTTTAGTTACTATGAATTTACCGAAAATAACGAATTGCTACTTTATGACAGTAAAGATGAATTATTGCAAAAAGAAAAATTTTTATTTTCCGAAGATGGTTCTGAACTACTAATTAAAGGCTCGGTTGACCAAGTAGTTAAAATAAAAATCATAAGTGAGACGGAAATTAAGTTAGAAAATGAAGGCTGTATTATGAAGTTAAAACGAAAATAAAAGCTCAATTTTGAACTATAAAATCTTTGAAAAATGCTTTTGAAGAAAAAACTCCTCATGTAAATTGAGTTTTGATTATTACTAATTGCCAAAATTATTTGTGCAGTTTTTCAACATGAAGATTTACTAGACGATAAAAACCACCAGGTTATAACAGCACCTATATTTCATGCGGGGAGAGTGGGTAAATCAAACAGCATCGCACCACCGAAAAACCGCCAAATTTAGATTTACTGTTGTGTAAAATTTGCGAAAATTATTCTTGCAAAAACAAAATTGTATTAGTAAATTTGGCTTGTGGGAACTCTAAAAAATTAGTACTTTGAAAACCCGCACGAAACATAGCTGCAACCGTTGCCCACCATACAAAGAACGACACAGCAATTAATGAAATTTTGAAAAACCGATTAATAATTTTGTTCTACATTAAACAATTTGCTAAATTTGTCAAGAATTTATAAGCAAGATTATTTTTTCAATTATGAGAGAAACATTTGGAGAATTTATAAAAAAAATGAGAGTTGAAAAAGGAATGACTTTAACTCAACTTGGAGCTAAACTAGGAATAGATAGTGGAGCTTTAAGTAAAATTGAAAATGGAAAAAGAAAATTAGACGAAAAGATACTGCCAAAACTTGCTAAAACATTCAAATTGAATTTAAACGAATTGAAAGATGAGTTTATTAGTGAACAAATTGCTTATAGAATTTATGAAAATAATTGTTCTGATAAAGTATTAACACTTGCAGAAGAAAAAGTTAAGTACATTAAGCAAAATAATGTAAAGCAAGGAAATTTAGAGTTTAATAAATAGTATGTTGAAAAAGAAAACAATAATAGATTTATTTAGCGGTTGTGGAGGATTATCACAAGGGTTTATTGATGCAGGGTATGATATTGCTCTTGGAATTGATAATTGGGAAGATGCAATAGCTACTTTTAAAAAAAATCATAAAAACTCTATTGGTATTGTTGCCGATTTATTTAAGACAACACCAGCGGATATAAAGGAACAAACAAAAATTACTGATGTAGATATTATCGTTGGAGGTCCGCCTTGCCAAGGGTTTTCAATTGCAGGTAAACGATTTATTGATGATGAAAGAAACAAACTTTATAAATCCTTTGTTGATTTTGTTGACTTTTACAAACCAAAGGCATTTCTTTTAGAAAATGTACCAAATATTATTTCAATGGGAAAAGGAGTTTTTAAAGATAGTATTCTTGAAGACTTTGAAAAAATAGGATATACAGTTAATTATAAGGTTTTAATGGCTTCTGATTTTGGAGTTCCTCAAAATAGAAAAAGAGCTTTTTTTATTGGTATAAAAAATGGAAAGAAATTTGAATTTCCCGAACCTTTAAAAGAACAAAAAATAACATCAGAAGAAGCGATTTCTGATTTGCCTGATTTGTCAATAGATGATAATTCAAAATACCCATTACCTTGTAAATCTGAATATCAAAAAATAATTAGAAATGGTACAAAAAGGCTTTTCAACCATCAATTAACTAATCATAAAGAAAAAACCGTTGAGATAATTTCAATGGTTCCTGATGGAGGAAATTATAAAAATCTACCTGAACATTTAAAGGATACCCGTAAAGTTAATATTGCTTGGACTAGACTAAATAGTAAAAAACCAAGTTTCACTATTGATACAGGACATCGCCATCATTTTCACTATAAGTTCAATAGAGTTCCAACTGTTAGAGAAAGTGCAAGAATACAATCTTTTCCTGACGATTTTATTTTTCTAGGTAGTAAAACAAGCCAATACAAACAGGTTGGAAATGCTGTACCCCCATTATTAGCTAAATATTTAGCAATTGAATTAAAAAAGTATATAGATGTATAAAGTACCAAGCAAATATTACCATAGGCTTCATCAAGTTCGCCCTCGTTTCAAAAATGACGTTGAAAATGTTTTATTATACGTTGCTAGTGAGATATCCAAACTGGGAAGTCAACAAATAGATACTTTCAATAAAAATCTATTTAATGCCATTCGACTATATACAGGTAATGCAACAAAAACAGATAAAACAATTGACAATTGGAGAACTGAAATATCTGCATTGTTTGGTTTTATAGAAGAAGATAATACAAACAAAACAGCAAAGACAGGCGTAATTGCTCAAAAACTTGCTGATGAACAGGATTTAGTACAGTTTTTTAAATATTTTCTTTTCTATTTTCAATATCCTGGTGGTCATATAAAGTCTCATAAATTGAAAGAAGTCATTGATGATGGAATTAGATTTAAACCAACTCAATATTTTTTAAAGGTTTTGAGTACTGGGGAGGAACATACAAAAAAACGTTTTCATCTAAATAAAGCAGAAGCAACACATTTTATCTATAATGATTTAAGAGTTACAAGAGATAATTGCGACCCAATTGAAGTGGTTGAGCGAATATTACAAGCAAGAGAAAACGGTGAAGAGTTGGATTGGCAAGGTGATGTTATTAGGTATGCAGGCGACATTTTAGATTATATGGTTATTGGGGATTTATTAGTTAATCACGCAAATAAATACTATATAAATTGGAGTGATAGAGAAACTATTGCAGCATTTTTAGAAAGTGATTTATGGTTCTCTGCTTATGAATATCTATATGGAACTGACTTTAATGTAAGTGTTCTAAAACCTATTGAAGATGACTGGTTTAAATTTGTAAATAAGGATTTAGGAAAAGATTTGTTTAAAACAGATGTGCTTAAATATTTAGGAATTGAAGAGGATACTTATGCTAAATTGGTAGAGACAGCAATTGAAGATTTAGAAGAAGAGTTTAACCCAGATAATGTTAAAAACACGAAAGAAATAGGTGACTTTGGAGAAAACTTAATTGTTGGGCACGAGAGTATGAGGATTAAATTAGGAGGACGAGAGGACTTAATTCATTTAATCAAGAAAATACCAACTTCATTTGCTGTCGGTTATGATATTCAAAGCGTAGAGCTTGACAGAAGAAAAAGATACATTGAGGTAAAATCAACAATTAGTAACAAATCTCTTAATTTCAATAATTTCCATTTAACACCTAACGAATGGGATACAGCAGATACTTTGCGAGATGCTTATTTTGTTTATCGTTTAATGATTAGTAAACACGAACGAAAACTTTTTATCCTAAAAGACCCAGTTGGGAAATATAAAAATGAGCAAATAAAGATGACACCAAGAAATGGTGCAGATATAATTTTTTCAGAAAAATCAGGAGAATGGAACGAACTATTAATATGGAACCAATAAAAGTAGCATCACTTTTTTGTGGATGTGGAGGTATGGATTTAGGTTTAATAGGAAATTTTTTGTTCCTAGGAAAGCATTATTCAAAAAACCCTTTTGAGATAGTTTATGCGGTAGATAACGATAATTATTGTGCTAGAATATACAATGATAATTTTAGTCATAAGTGTTTGGTAAAAGATATAAGAGATATTTCAAAAAATGAACTGCCTAATCACGATTTATTAATTGGAGGTTTTCCTTGCCAATCATTCTCAATTAGTGCACAAAATCCACCACGTTTAGGGTTTAAAGATGAAAAAGGAAAACTATTTTTTGAAATGGTTGATGTTTTAAGAGAAAAACAACCTAGGTTCTTTATCGCAGAAAATGTAAAGGGAATTTTATCCGCCAATAAGAAACAGGCATTCCCAATGATTATTAAAGAATTTGAAAAAGCTGGATATAATGTGAAATTCAAATTATTAAATTCTTCTGATTTTGGAATACCACAGAAAAGAGAGCGTGTCTTTATTGTTGGATTTAGAGATTATAAAGACTTTATGTATTTTGATTTTCCGAAACCTACAACTTTAAATGGAAATAAAGTGAAATTAAAAACTGTTTTGGACAAAAAAGCTGATTTGGATGAAAAATGGTTTTTTAGTCAAAAAGCAGTTGATGGTATGTTGCGTGTTAAACATAAATTGAATAAAGGAAGAAACCAAGATGTTGAACAGCCTTGTAATACAATTACTTCTCATTTATCAAAAGTGAGTTTAAACAGTACAGATCCTGTTTTAATGATTGACAACAGGTACAGGCGTTTTACACCAAGAGAAGCTGCTAATATTCAATCTTTTCCTGAGAACTTTAAGTTACTTTCTGTTTCTGAAAATCGACAATATCGAGCAATTGGAAATGCTGTTCCCCCTGTATTAATGTGGCATATCTCAAATTCATTGACTAAATTAATTGAAGATAATTTTTTTGAACAATCTGAATTTAGAGAAATTAAAAATCAAGACAATGTAAATAACGAGATTATGCAGATATATGCTAGTGAAATAAAATCTAATGAAAAGACAATATGTAACTGGAAATGAAAGAAGTACGGTGGGCAACAATGCATATAGTTAATGGCGGTATTGTGCTAATATCAAGCATCTTACATCAAATAAAATTTAGTGCAAAACTGAAAGTTTTGTGCTTTGAAATCCGCCACTAACCATATACTCACCGTTGGCAACAAGTGTAAAGACAGACGACCAGACAGATATAATAGTAATAATTAAAAACGAAAGAAAGAATTTAGGTTTATGACAGGACAGTGCAAATTTGATGGAAATTTATTTTGTTTTTTTTCTTCCCCCCGCAAAAAAAGAAAGAAACCCCACCCACATTGCACACATTGGCAAAGCCCCACGAGCCAACGTTACAACCGAAGCTTTGCCAAAGAGTGCAATCTTGCCGACACACGGTGCTAAATTGAAGTGATATCTGTATTTTTATAAAAATTTTAAATTAAGAACAAGGAAAAAACATAATATGTCAGAAGACCAAAAAAAAATATTAGAATCCCAACTTTGGGGAATTGCTAACCTACTTAGGGGTAAAATTAGTGCAGACGATTACCGAGACTATATTCTCGGTTTTATATTTTATAAGTACCTGAGTGAAAAGCAGTATTTATATGCTAATACATTGCTTGAAGGCGAAGAAATAAAAGACTACATAGAGGTTACAGATAAGGAAACGCTTGAAGCTATAAAAGAAGAATCGCTTTTAAAATTAGGTTACTTTCTGCAACCACAAGAATTGTTTTCTGAATTGGCAAAAAAAGGAAATGCCGACACCGAGAGCGAAAGCAACTACATAATTGAAGATTTGCAAGCCGTGATGAACCACATTGAGCAAAGTACAATGGGAACAGAATCGGAGGAAGATTTTAATGCTTTGTTTGAGGACTTAGATTTGACTTCAACGAAAATTGGTAGAACGGTTGGAGCCAGAAACGCAGTGATTGTAAAAATCTTAAATCATCTCGATAAAATTGATTTTAAGCTTGAAGAAATTGATTCTGATGTATTAGGCGATGCTTATGAATACCTGATTGCGAAGTTTGCCGCAGGAGCAGGAAAATCGGCAGGAGAATTTTATACGCCACAGCAGGTTTCTAAAATCTTAGCAAAAATTGTAACTACAGGAAAAACAAAACTAAAATCGGTTTACGACCCCACTTGTGGTTCTGGTTCTTTGCTTTTGCGTGTGGCAAAAGAGGTAAAAGATGTAAGCGAGTTTTACGGTCAAGAACTTAACCGCACTACTTACAACCTGGCTCGTATGAATATGATTTTGCACGACAAGCATTTTCGTGAATTTGACATACAGCAAGAGGATACTTTAGAAAACCCGCAACATTTAGATAAACGATTTGAAGCAGTTGTTGCTAATCCGCCATTTTCGGCACATTGGAAAAGCGATGCAAACCCACTAAACAGCACAGATGAGCGTTTTAGCCAATACGGAAAACTTGCACCAAAAACAAAAGCCGATTACGCATTTGCACTACATATGATACACCAGTTGGCAGAAAACGGAACAATGGCAACCGTGCTTCCTCACGGTGTATTGTTTAGAGGTGCAGCCGAAGGTGTTATCCGTAAATATTTGATTAGTGAACTTAATTATTTGGATGCGGTAATTGGTTTGCCTGCCAATATCTTTTACGGTACGAGTATTCCTACTTGTATTTTGGTATTTAAAAAATGCCGTGAGGTTGACGATAATGTAGTTTTTATTGATGCCAGTGGAGAGGGACATTTTATTAAAAACGGAAATCAAAACGTATTGCGAGATGAAGATGTACAAGAAATAATTGACACTTATCGAACAAGAGAAACCAAAGACAAATACAGCTATGTAGCCACTTTGGAAGAAATAGCCGAAAACGACTACAACCTAAACATTCCTCGCTATGTGGATACTTTTGAAGAAGAAACCGAAATTGATTTAGATAAAGTCTCAGAGCGCTTGATTGAATTTGATAATGAACTTGAAGATGTAAATGCTGAAATTATTGGCTTTTGCAACGAATTAGGTATTGTTCCACCTTTTAAAGTTAAAGAGGATGGAGAATAATATGATACCAGAATTGAGGTTTCCTGAGTTTGAGGGCAATTGGAATCCTGATAAACTTGGCTCTGTTGCAGATTTCAGTAAAGGCAAAGGTATCTCAAAAGCAGATATTTCAGAAGATGGTATAACTGAATGTATACGATACGGAGAATTGTATACTGAGTATTCAGAAGTAATCACTGAAATCGTTTCTAAAACAAATATTGATGAATCTGAGCTTGTATTAAGTGATGCAAATGATGTTATCATTCCTGCTTCTGGCGAAACTCAAATTGATATTGCAACTGCTTCTTGCGTTGCAAAAACGGGTGTAGCATTAGGTGGCGATTTGAATATTATTAAATCAGCAATTAATGGTATTTTTCTTTCGTACTACTTGAATAATGCTCAAAAAACTAATATTGCAAGATTATCACAAGGAATTTCAGTTGTTCACTTGTATGCAAGTCAATTAAAAACCTTAAACATATATATTCCTGAACCAGAAGAACAAAACAAAATAGCCACTTTCCTCACAGCAGTTGACAAACGTATCAAACTACTGCAAAAAAAGAAAGCCGAATTTGAGCAATACAAAAAAGGCGTAATGCAAAAATTGTTTTCACAAACTATTCGCTTTAAAGATGAAAGCGGAAATGATTTTCCAGAATGGGAAGAAATGAAGTTGGGGGAAATATGTAACTACCACAATGGAGGCTCTTTTGAAAAAGTTATAGTTGAACATGGACCTTATAATTTAATAACATTAAATAGTATTGATATCAATGGGAAATTAAAAAGCACCCATAAAAAAGTAAATGTAACGGATAATTCACTAAATAAGGATGATTTAGTAATGGTGTTAAGTGATGTTGCTCATGGTAATTTCTTAGGTTTAACAGACATAATTCCAGATGATTCTTATGTTTTAAACCAAAGAATGGGAGCATTAAAACCAAAAATTACTATAAACCTTTATTTTCTAAAAACATATATCAACTTCCATCAAAAGTATTTTAAACTAATGGGGCAAGGTTCTTCACAACAAAATTTGTCAAAAGGAGACATTTTGAAATTTTTAGTGCGTACTCCGCATATCAATGAACAATCGAAAATTGCCAAGTTTTTAATCTCAATTGATAATTCCATTGATAAATTAGGCAGTCAAATTGATGATTCAACCAAGTTTAAGCAGGGTTTACTTCAAAAGATGTTTGTGTAATATGGAAAAAACGAAGGCAATCATATCTACAAACCTTGAATCGTTTAAAGATTTTGAATATTATTTTCTTCATCTCGAAAAAATAAACAAAAACTTTGAGACTAATCCTGATATTGCGATTGAAACCTGTAAGTCGCTAATAGAAGGTGTGTCAAAATCTATTTTAAATAGACTTGACAACACTTTTGATGAGAAAACAGCAACAAGCGGAAGGAATGCAAAAAGTGTTCAACAATTATTTAAATGGGCATTGGAAAAAATCTCAGAACAGAATGATGACTTTGAAATTGGATATGTTCATTCTTCTGGGCAAATAATAAATATCACATCTGAAATTAGAACAGAACGAGGAGATATCTCTCACGGTAAGTCTGTTCCTAAAACAAATGCAAGTACAATTGAATTTGCAAAACTTGTTATGGATATGACAGATTTAACAATGTCGTATGTTTTAAAAAGTTTCTTTGAAATTGACTTAGATTATAAAGAAAAACTAAACTATGTAAGTGAAGAATTACAAGCCTATAATAACTGGCTTGATGAAAACACAGATTTCCCAATTAAAAAGGCGAAATATAGTCAACTTCTATATGAAAACGACTATGATGAATATGAAAGCAGATATTCTGATGAATTTCTAAAAACCGATGATGAAAAAACGGAAAAAGAAGAAGCTATAGAAGATAAACCTGAAATAAAAAAAGAACCAAAACAAGAAGAAGTAAAAGCAGAGAAACCAGTAAAGGAAATTGAAAAATTAGTTGGTACATTTGATGAAGAAAGCTTTTGGGACGATGCTACAAATGAACAAACAGAAGAATTTGCTGAATCGGAAAAGCTTAAAATTGATGGGTTGAAAAACCTAATAACTGATTTTCTATTCAGCGAAAAAAAGCCATTAAGAGATGACGTTTCAAACACAATGAATGAAAAACCATCGTTAAAAGAAAGAGCAAAGACAATTGATGCATTAACCGAAAGAATTATTGCTTTTGCTAATGATTTGAAAAAGCAAAAAGGGGAAGAATGACAACACAGCCTGAACAAATATTAGAAAATAATCTTGTTGCTCAATTACAAAAACTGGGTTATAAAAATGTAGTCATTAAAGATGAAAACGATTTACTGGCTAACTTAAAATCACAATTAGAAGTTCATAATAAAACAGAACTTTCGGAGAACGATTTTAAACAAATTCTAAACTTCATAAACAAGGGTAATGTATTTGAGCGAGCCAAAATATTACGTGACCGGGTACCCTACACCAACGATAAAGGCGAACATAAAACCATTGAATTAATAAATCAAATCCATTGGTGTCAAAATCAATTTCAGGTTACGCATCAAGTAACAATGGAAGGCTCGTACAAGAATCGATACGATGTTACTATTTTAATAAATGGTTTGCCTTTGGTACAAATAGAGTTAAAGCGTAGAGGTTTAGAATTAAAAGAAGCATTCAATCAAACCAATCGTTACGAACGCCATTCTTATTGGGCTGGTCACGGATTGTTTCAGTTTATTCAGATATTTGTAATCAGCAATGGCGTAAACACAAAATATTATGCCAACAGCCCCATTAAAGCACGCAGTTTCAAGCAAACATTTTATTGGAGCGATGTAAATAATAAACTCATTACCCAACTTGCTGATTTTACCGATATATTTTTAGAGCCTTGCCATATCTCTAAAATGATTACCAAATACATTGTCATTCACGAATCGGATAAAATATTAATGGTGCTTCGTCCCTATCAGTTTTACGCTGTCGAAGCCATTGTTGAAAGAGTACAAACCACAAAAAAATTCGGATACATTTGGCACACTACAGGTTCTGGAAAAACGCTAACATCTTTTAAAACGGCTCAAATCCTGACTAACTTCCCTAAAGTGCATAAAGTTATTTTTGTGGTTGACCGTAGAGATTTAGATTATCAAACTACTAAAGAATTTAATGCTTTTAGCAAAGGCAGTATTGACGGAACAAACAATACCAATACTTTGGTAAAACAAATGGTTGGCGATAACAGATTGATTGTTACCACTATTCAGAAACTGAATACAGCCATTAGCAAAAACAGGTATTTGAGCAGAATGGAAACACTCAAAGAAAAACGCATCGTTTTTATTTTTGATGAGTGCCACCGTTCGCAATTCGGAAAAACCCACGAAGACATAAAAAAGTTTTTTACTGGCAGTCAAATGTTTGGTTTTACAGGCACACCTATATTTGAGAAGAACGCAGGTAAAAATGAATATGGAAAGCGAACAACAACAATGTTGTTTGACAAAAAACTACATCAATACGTTATTACTGATGCTATTCGTGACGAAAATGTGTTGAAATTTTCCATCGAATATATCAGCACATTCAAGAAGAAAGACAACATTTTAGATATTGATGTAGAAGCTATTGACGAAGCCGAAGTAATGAACGCACCGGAGCGTTTAAATAATATTGCAGATTACATTATTACCAATCATAACAGAAAATCTCATAGTAGAGAATTTACAAGTATTTTTGCTGTTTCAAGTGTCGATACTTTGATTGAGTACTACAAGTTATTTCATCAGAAAAAAGAAGCGGGCGAACATAATTTACGCGTAGCAACCATTTTCTCCTATCAGGCAAATGAGGATGATAAAGATGCAATCGGCAACGCTTTTATTGATGATGAGTTTGAATCGGCTGAATTAAATATTGCTGCTGAACCGCAAGTGAAATATGGCAGTCAGCATTCAAGAGATTATCTCGAAGAGTTTATTGGTCACTACAACAAGCAATTTAGCACAAACTATACAACAAAGGACAGTCAGAGTTTTTACAATTATTACAACGATGTTGCAAAACGAGTAAAGCACAAACAAATTGATGTTTTATTGGTAGTAAATATGTTTTTAACTGGTTTCGACAGCAAAACATTAAACACACTTTACGTAGATAAGAACCTGAAGTATCACGGATTAATTCAAGCTTATTCAAGAACAAACAGGATTTTAAACGAATTAAAATCTCAAGGAAATATTGTTTGCTTCCGTAATTTAAAAGGAGCAACAGACGATGCAATTTCGCTTTTCTCAAATATAAATGCCAAAGATGAAATAATAATGCAGCCGTATGAAGAATACGTTGCGAAATTTAATCAGGCATTTATAGCATTATTACAGATTACACCAACTGTAAATAGCGTGAACGATTTGCAAGACGAAGAAAAGGAACTTGAATTTATAAAAGCTTTCAGAGAGTTAATGCGTTTGAAAAATGTATTGGCAACGTTCACAGAGTTTGACTTTTCTGATTTATCAATGGACGAGCAAAATTTTGAGGACTACAAAAGCAAATATCTTGACCTTTACGACAAAGCAAAATCGTCACATCAAAAAGAGAAAGTTTCCATCTTGGGCGATGTTGATTTTGAACTGGAATTGATTCACCGAGACGAAATAAATGTTGCTTACATTCTGAAACTTCTTGCTAAACTAAAGGATTCAACAGAGGAAGAACAAGAGAAACAGAAAAAAGAGATTATTGAAATTATGTCTGGCGATGCTCAAATGCGTAGTAAACGTGAATTGATTGAACGATTTATACAAGAAAACTTGCCGCACATTGATGATTCTGACAATATCCCTGAAGAATTTGAAAATTATTGGAGTAAAGAAAGACTTTTAGCAATTGAGAATTTAAGCAAAGAGGAAAACTTAGACGCCGAAAAATTACAGGAAGTAATCGGCAATTATTTGTTCACAGAGAAAAAACCCCTGCGAGATGAGATTATTGGAATGATGAACACAAGACCGAGCCTTAAAGAAAGAAAAACCGTTGCTGAAAGGGTTACAGATAAAATAATCGGATTTGTAGAAACATTTATAAATGGAATAACAGGTAGCTAAACATCATTAAATACTATGCGAAAAATTGATAGAGATACATTTTTAAGGAGTTTCAAGGTGCTTTCAAATCAGTCATTCGATTTATTTTTAGGTTCAGGTGCCTCTGTCAATTCCGGTATCCCGTCAGGAGGTGATTTAATTTGGCACTTTAAGAGAGAAATACTTAGCAGCAAGAAAATAATAAATGGCAAGAAGTTTACTGACCTTAAAATAGAAGCCAACAAACAAATTATTCAAAATTACTTTGACCAAAGAGGCGACAACAATATAACAAACCCCTACTCTCAATATTTCAAAGAATGTTACCCCGACTCACTTGTCAGAAAAGAGTTTTTAAGTGATTTGGTTCGTGATAAAAAACCGTCCATTGGCTTTCTTTGTTTATCTGCACTAGTAGAACGACAAAAATTTAATGTGGTCTGGACTACCAATTTTGATGACTTGATTGAAAAGGCAATTACAGCCTTAAATTATAAAAGTTGTCAAATTGTTTCTCCGGATAATGCAAGCTCCGTTCAACAATTCAACTCGGATATTCCAACAGTTGTAAAACTTCATGGGGATTTCCGCTATGACCCGCTCCAAAATACTGATGAAGAACTACAGGAGTTAGAAGCAAGTTTACATATGAAATTCTTAGATGCTTCAACCCAAAAAGGCTTATTGGTTGTTGGATATTCGGGAAGTGATAAATCTGTAATGACCACATTAGAAAAAGCATTAGAAAAACCCAATGCCTTTCCGAAAGGTTTAATCTGGTGTATACCAAAGGGACTGCAACCGACAAATGAGTTAGAAGCATTGTTGGAAAAAGCTCATCAACAAAATAATCGTTCAGGGTTTTTAGAGATAGATAGTTTCGACTATTTTCTACATGAGATTTATAAAACCTGTGAATTATCAAATACACAAATTGATACCATTGCCTCTGAACGATTTGAACAAAGACAAGCATTTAGATTAAGTCAGAATCCCTCTGCCACCTTGCCAATTCTTTTAAATGCAATAAAGGCAAAGAGCTTTCCGAAAACCGCTTTTACTACGAAAACTACTTTAACTGGGGTAGGTAAATGGAAAAGATTGCGGCAAGCAATCGGCAGCTCCAACATAGTTGCGTCATTCACCAAAAATGATACTTTGATGATTTTTGGTATTGAACAGGAAATCAAGGAAACTTTTAAAAGCCATATAACGGATGACTTAAAAATTGCAGACATACCAGAGCATATCTATTATCATTCTGATTCTTTTTATTTAGGGATGCTATATGAGTTGGTTGAAAAAGCTTTGGTCAATGATTTTGGATTATCCGTTTACGCAAAAGGCAGAAATATTAGAAAATTCTACTCTTCCGAAAATTCATTAAGTGAAAGCGAAATCACGGAAATTAAAAATCGAAACCGTAGTTTCAATATTTATCAAAACATAGCCGTTTTTGAAGCATTTGAGTTTAAAATTGAATTCGTTAATAAAGAGCTATATCTACTAATTTGTCCTACTGTTCATATTCAGACAACAGCAGGCGGTGAGCCACCCAGAAATATTGTTCAATATCTTTCAAACACCATTATTTCAAATCGCTACAATAATAAGTATGGGCAGAAGATGCATTGGTGGTTTAATGAATTGAAGAAGAAAAATGAAAGCTTAAATTTTAAACTCGGTGATTTTGAAATAAAGCTTTCTGAATATTACTCAACTGCAGCCAAAAAAGTAAACGATAAGTTTTATTGCTTTAATGGCTTTACGAGACTTAACGAGCCGTCAATTTATTTTCATTATCAGGATGAGGCAAAGCAATCAATTCATCCAATTAATGGCTTAAAAATTTTAGGTCCGTTAGAAGAAAGCTTTGACCAAAGTAATAATGGCTCTGCAAAAGTCAATTTAGCTATTATTTCACCAGACTTTGGATTTCAACGAGTAAAAGCCCATTTAGATTCTTTGTTGAATTCAATCAGTCCAATATGGGAAAAGGAATATTTGAAGGATTTCCCAGGATTTGACAATGTTTTCAAAAAGCATCTTATTATTCCCCCCACTATTCAAAGTGAATTTGTGATTACAATCCCGAATAATGCCGTAAGCAGTTTTTCTGCCATTCAATTTTATGATTACCTGAAAAGCAAAATTGATAAGTTGGCATTGAAAAGCACTGACATAGATTGCGCTGTTATCTACATACCTGACCAATGGAAAAAATTCAGGGAGCTAAAGAATGAAAATACATACTATGACTTACACGATTCATTGAAGTTGTACTGTGTGAAGAAAGGTTTGAGAATTCAGTTCATAGAAGATAAATCTATTAATTATAAAGACCAGGCAAAAATTCGTTGGTGGCTATCGTTAGGTTTATATGTTAAATCAAACGGTACTCCATGGAAAGTTAAAACAGATAATACGGAAACTGCTTTTGTTGGATTAGGTTATGCCATAAGGCAAAATGCTCGTGATAAAGTTGTTCTTGGGAGCAGTCAAATATTTGATGGTCATGGAAACGGACTTAAATTCTTATTGCAGCCAATAGATAAGCCAGTATTTTATAACAAGAATCCTTTCATGAGTAAGGAAGATGCTTTTCGTTTAGTAAGCAACATTCGAAATACTTACCATAAAATTGACCCGGTTATTGGACTGAAAAAATTGGTACTGCATAAAACCACACACTTTACCGGAGCAGAAATGGAAGGCATAAGCAACGCATTAGAAGGAATTGATAATATCGAACTCTTACAGATTCAACAATTCAGTAGTTGGCGAGCCATAAAACTTATAAAAAACCGCAAGGGCAAGCACGAATTTAACAGCTACCCTGTTGAAAGAGGCACGGTAATTCAATTGGATGATTTCACTTTTCTATTATGGACACATGGATTAATTGAAAGCCAAGAATTGAATGGCAAGTATTTTCAGGGAAAGAGAGGAATACCATCACCTTTACTCATAAAGAGATTCAGAGGGACAGACCCAATAGAAACTGTTGCTAATGATATTCTTAAACTGACTAAAATGAATTGGAACGGAGCGGAACTCTATAAAACCTTTCCAGTAACCATTGACTTCTCCAAACGGCTATCTGTAATGGGTAAACAATTAGAAGAATTAGGAACAAAAGCACATGATTTTAGATATTTCATATAGCCACCGCATTTTGCAAGCACATTGCCAAAGCCCCACAAGCCAACGCTTCAACCAAAGCTTTGTCAAAGAGCTTGCAAAGCCGACCCAATTTGCCCACAGGGCATTAGGGTTTGCCCACGCTCAAAAAAACAAAATAAATTTGTGCTTCGTGGATAGGTTGGTGCTGATAGAAAATGACAAGAAAACAAAAGCTAAATAAATGACTAATAGACTGATACAAGTGAACACCAGTTGCCAACATCGTGTATAGTGCATTTGGCGGATAGTGCTAATTTCAAGGGCGTTACATCTAATAAACGGTGTAGCGGTTTGACAGGTTCGTGCTTCGAATCGCCAAACGACACCATACACGTAACCGTTAGCTGTTATTTAAAGAAACGATATTACAATACAATAAGGAAATATGAAAAACTCTAAGGACAGTATAAGAAAATTTGTAAACTACCTTAATAATCCAAATGAAGATGGTGGTTATTGGTTACCTAATATTCAAAGACCATTTGTTTGGAAAGAAGAACAAATTGAGCGATTGTTTGATAGTATTTTACGAGAATATCCAATCGGAACTTTGTTGATTTGGAAAACTGATAGTAGTCTAAGAAGAAGAAAATTTGTTGACCTTTATAAAAAGTCATTGAAATTGACAGATTATTATATTCCTGTTGACGATACACAAAAGATGCTGGTTTTGGACGGTCAACAAAGATTACAGTCATTATTCATCGGCCTAAAAGGAAGTTATGACAAGAAAGAATTATATTTTGATATTTTCAGCGGTGATTTAGTTGCACCCGAAGATATGAGATACAGATTTGAATTTTTAGATGGAAACAATCTTGACCCCCATTGGATAAAGCTTAAAGATATTGTATTCAGCGATAAAAAAATACGGGAAATTAAAGAAGATATTTATAGCAGATTTGCAAATTTGCAAAATGACAAAAAAGACAGAATCGATGATAATATTGATGCAATTCGAGAGACATTTATAACACAAGAAAATATTCTATACCAGCTTGTTGACAGCATTGATAGACCAACTGCTTATGGTGAAGATGATATAGTTGAAATTTTTATAAGAGCAAATGCAGGTGGGACTCAATTGGGAAAATCAGACCTGCTGTTTTCTCTTCTAACTTCAAGTTGGGAAGAAGCTGACGAAGAAATGGAAGATTTGCTTGAAAAAATAAATAAAACTGGATATAAGTTTAATCGAGATTTCATTCTTAAAACTTGTCTATCAATTTTTGGAAAAGGCGCTGCATATAATGTGCAAAAATTCAGAGATACTTCTACACGAAAAAACATAATTGACAACTGGTCTAATATTTCATCTGCCATCAAAGATGTAAAGGATTTTATCTACGGGAAAACATTTTTAAAAACTGACAAAACTTTACCCTCTTATCTAACATTAATACCTGTAATCTATTTTAGATACCACTACCCAAATGAATGGAAAAATGTAAAGTATTTAGATACTTATCTGCTTAGAACTTTATTATCCGGAGCTTTTAGTGGTAGTCCAGATGGTTTAATTGATAAATGCACTCGAAAAATATCAGAGAATAAAAAGTTTGATATAAACGAATTGTTTGGAATAATTAGAGCAGATGGACGAAATCTTGAAATATCAAATGACACCTTGTTAAATATTCACTATACATCAAAGGAAATTCACTTATTATTCAATTATTGGTATGGTTTTAATTACCAACCAGCATTTACAAATAATGAACCGCAAATTGACCATATTTTTCCACAAAGTGCATTAAAGAAAATTAAAGATGAAAATCCGAATACAGGAAGATTTGATATTTTACATTACAAATGGTGGGATAGAGACCAATTTGCAAACCTTATGTTATTAACAGCCTCAGAAAATGGTGCTGGTGGCAAATCGGATACTTTACCAAAAGATTGGTTTAATGGGAAATCTGATGATTATCTTGAAAAACACTTAATTCCAAGGAATAAAGATTTATGGGAATTAGATAAGTTCGATGAATTTATAGAAGAAAGAAAAATCTTAATACAAGAAAAATTTAAGGAAATATTAATAAAAACAACAGCTAACAATGTATATAGTTAATGGCGGTATTGTGCTAATATCAAGCATATTCCTACAATTTAAATTTTGTTCTAAATTGAAAGTTAGGTGCTTCGAAATCCGCCACTAACCATATACCAAACGTTGTGCGAAAGGCAGAGCGCCAAGACAGTGAAGAGGAAGATGAATTGATGATAAATACATTTCTTAACCCCGCCCCAAGAACGCCCGCCGTCCTTGGCGGGCTGAAGAAGAAAACGTAAGAAGGAATTTGAATGGCAAAGACAAAAACAGCACCGAAGAATCAAAAATCAATCGAAGAATCCCTCTGGGAATCTGCCAATAAACTACGTGGAAAAGTCGAATCATCCGAATACAAGCATGTTGTTCTCGGATTGATATTCCTGAAGTTTGCCAGCGACAAGTTTGAGGAAAGGAAAAACGAACTCATTGCTGAAGGCAAAGAGAAATATATCGATATGGTGGAATTTTACACCATGAAAAATGTGTTCTACTTGCCGGAAGAATCTCGCTGGAAATACTTGAAGAAGAACGCCAAGCAGAATGATATTGCTCTGAAGATTGATACAGCCCTTTCAACCGTGGAGAAGAACAATCCATCACTGAAAGGTGCGTTGCCGGACAACTACTACTCCCGTCTCGATCTTGATGTTGCAAAATTGGCATCACTGCTCGACACTATCAACAATATCGACACCCTTCAGGATAAAGAGCAGGATATTGTCGGTCGTGTGTATGAATATTTCCTGAGCAAATTCGCTTTGGCAGAGGGAAAAGGAAAAGGTGAATTCTACACGCCCAAGTGCATTGTGAACCTACTTGCCGGAATGATAGAACCATACGGCGGTACAATCTACGACCCCTGCTGCGGTTCTGGCGGTATGTTTGTACAATCAGTGAAATTTATTGAAAGTCACCATGGGAACAAGAAGAATCTTTCCATTTATGGGCAGGAATACACTTCCACAACCTATAAACTGGCAAAGATGAACCTTGCAATCAGAGGAATTTCCGGAAATCTGGGTGATGTTGCTGAAAACACTTTCTTCCGTGACCAGCACAAAGACCTGAAAGCCGATTACATAATGGCCAATCCGCCTTTTAACCAGAAACAGTGGCGAGCGGATAATGAACTGGTTGATGATTCCCGTTGGAATGGCTATGAAGTACCGCCCACAGGCAATGCCAACTACGCCTGGATTCTGCACATGGTGTCAAAGCTGTCTGAAAACGGAGTTGCCGGGTTCATTCTTGCCAATGGTGCCCTTTCCGGTGGCGGGGATGAATACAAAATCAGGCGGAAGATGATTGAGAATAATCTGGTGGAGGCGATTTTGATACTGCCTCGAAGTCTTTTTTATACAACTGATATTTCTGTTACCATCTGGATTTTAAATAAGAACAAGAAAGCCCGAACAGTTGAGTTCAATGGAGAAGTAAAGAAGTACCGCAATAGAGAACGGGAAATTCTCTTCATGGATTTACGGCAATGGGGTGAACCATTTGAAAAGAAATACGTGCAATTTTCCGAAACGGATATTCAGAAGATAACAGAAACTTACCATAACTGGCAAAGCACCGGGTTTGAGAAGAATTACCGCAACATCCCGGAATACTGTTGCAGCGCAGACTTTGCAGAAGTTGAAAAGAAAGACTTTTCACTCGTTCCAAGCAAATACATTGAATTTGTGAACAGGGATGAAAATGTCGATTTTGATGAAAAGATGAAAAACCTTCAATCTGACTTTACGGCGTTATTGAAAGACGAAGAGAAGTCAAAGAAGGAATTACTGAAAGTTTTTAGAGAGTTGGGCTATGAAATCAAATTATAAAAAACTTGGCCCATATATCCGTGAAGTTGATATAAGAAACACCGCAGGAATAGAAGAAAACCTGCTTGGTGTTTCAACACAAAAGGTTTTTATCGTATCTATAGCAAATACGGTTGGAACTGACTTTAGCAAATACAAAGTTGTTAAGCGAGGCCAATTCACATATGTACCTGATACTTCCAGGCGTGGAGATAAAATTGGTCTTGCCATACTTGAACATTTAGATGAAGGTATTGTTTCGTCAGCTTACACGGTTTTCGAAATCATTAACCATAACGAACTACTCCCTGAATACCTGATGATGTGGTTTCGTCGCCCAGAATTTGACCGCTATGCACGGTTTATGTCACATGGCAGTGTTCGTGAAATATTCGGATGGGAAGAAATGTGTAATGTTGAACTCCCCATCCCCCACATCGACAAACAAAAAGAAATCGTCGCCGAATACAACACCATCGCAAACCGCATAAAGCTGAACGAACAGCTCAACCAGAAACTGGAAGAAACCGCTCAGGCAATTTACAAGCAGTGGTTTGTGGATTTTGAATTTCCAGACGAGAACGGGAAACCGTATAAATCGAGTGGTGGGGAGATGGAATATTCGGAACGATTAGATTCAGACTTGCCTGTTGGTTGGTCTGTAAAAGATACAAATGAAGTAATTTCAGTTAAGGATGGGACGCATGACTCACCAAAGCCATCTGCGGTAGGATACGCTTTGGTCACTTCGACACATCTTGAGCCTTTTAGCGTTAACACTGACGACGCATACTTGATATGTGAAGAAGATTACATAGACGTTAATCGCAGAAGTAGGGTTGAGTTGTATGATATACTATTCAGCATGATTGGTACCGTTGGCACAATTTCCTTGGTGCTAAAGGAACCCGTTGATTTTGCTATAAAGAATGTTGGCCTATTTAAGACTTCCCAATTAAAGAAATATGTTTTGTACCTGCTCTTCTATTTGAAAAGCCCTGTCATACGTGATTACATCCAAACCTGCCTTTTGGGGAGTACTCAGAACTATATGACACTCACTGAATTGCGAAACATTCCATTTGTTATTCCTGACGATTCAGTTCTTAAAGAATTTAACAAAATTGCAAATCCGCTGGTTGATAATATTAGAATTTTGACGTTGCAGACATATGCTTTAGGGCAATTGAAAGCTACCCTACTGGGCAAAATCGCACAAGCGGAGGCTACTGCATGACCATTGCCACCGGAACTATACAATACCAATTAGGAACCACACCGGTAACCGGATGCGGCTTCTCTTATACTGCCGATGAGCTTGATATAGCATTGTCCGGCTCTGTCGCAGAAGTTGTATATGATGATTCTGGAAAGGCGGATGTTGAAGCGCTGCTTGCCGGGCTTGCCGAAACCGACTTTGAAAAAGGGGCGGTCGAACGGATCTTGGCGGATACCAAGCCGCTGGAAGATTGGCGTGTGGGTGAAGCGTTGGCCGAGGCATATCTGGTACATCAAAAGGACTGTTTTTTCCCTTGGCCGGATGGGCGTGACGAGCGCAAAAGCGGCTCCAGTCTGCCCGGTGCTGATTTGGTTGGTTTCCAATCCAATGGCCTAGATGACTTTTTTGCTTTCGGTGAGGTAAAGACATCGACCGAAAACAAATATCCTCCCGGAGCGATGCACGGCCGTACCGGTTTGAAGCAGCAGCTGGAAGACCTCAAGGACGATGTGAAAATAAAGGATGATTTGGTGCGGTATCTTGGTCATCGTGCGACAACAGCATCATGGAAAAATCGTTACCAAAATGCTGCAAAAAAGTACATCAAGAGCAAAACCAATGTTCGCGTTTTCGGGTTTCTGGTCCGCGATGTGGAGCCCAATCAGGATGATCTGCGTACCCGGGTAACCAAACTCGCCAAGGATCAGCACGCGGATATGGTGATCGAATTGCTGGCGCTTTATTTACCGCAGGACAGCATCGGGCAACTGAGTAATAAAGTTGTTAGCGGTAGAAATGGAGGTGTTGTATGAATGTAACAACGGCATCTCTGGAAAGAATTAATCAGCATTGGGCCATTCAGGCCATCGGGGAGGAGCAGATCAAGAAAGCGTCTGAACTGGCCAATTGCCTTCTTGTAGAGAAAGCTGTCGGGGTTCAGATTCATTTCAACTATACTTTCTCTCAGTCAGATTATGATCTGCTGGATAAAGTGTCCATGGCTTATGAGATGGCGGCCATCGAAGGGTTGAATGATTTTCTGAATCCGACTTCCAGCGATAATGATCTTAGAGAGCAATGTGCATCAGGAGCTTATCGGGCATTTGAGATCCGCAGACTCTTTAAGATCCCTGCTACAGACGAGCAAAGAATTTTCCATATTTTGCACCTTTCTTCATTGGCTTATTGCGGGGACCGATGGACGGATCTGCGCCGCTGGTACAACGAGAACGATCATGTTTTCAAGATTCCTTCTGTGGCCAATGCGCCCTGGGATGGGCGATTGCTCAATCGGCTTTTTGAGTGCTGGGTGCGACTTTTCAGAAAGAAACGCTGGGATGATCTGGATCGAATCAGGGAGATTATTGCCGGACTTCGCGAGGATCAGAAACAGTATGAGACGGAGGTGTTAAGAGATTCCTCCAATGCAGAGAACCGTGCAATGGCATTGCGTCTGATCAGCCTGTACCACTGGGCAAAGGCGACGGAGATTCAGGCCAAGTATATGCTGCAGGGTGAGCCTGCAGGTGTGACTTCCCTGCTCAACAAACACTTTGAGTCGGCTATTGAAGCCGCAGCCGCCAGTGCGGATGCACAACTCGAAATCTTACTCCGCTGGCTTCACATCGCCGGACGTCAGATGGTCGCAGATTCCATCTGGTGGGTCGCAAGAAGGATAAACTCCCGGGTCACCAAGTTTGTAAAGGAAGTGACTAAGCAACAAGCAATGTTTGAGCTATTGCCGCCTCAACGTGCAGCCATTCAGGAACAAGGACTTCTCGATCAGGCAGCGACAGCAATTGTTGTGGACATGCCTACCTCAGGGGGCAAGACGCTGCTTGCTCAGTTCAGAATATTGCAGGCACTTAATCAGTTTGATCAGGATGAATCCGGCAAAGGTTGGGTGGCCTACGTGGCCCCGACAAAAGCTCTTACTGCCCAAATCACACGGAGACTTAGGCGTGATTTTGAACCCATTGGTGTCAAGGTTGAACAGCTTACAGGAGCCATTGAGATTGATGCCTTTGAAGAGGATCTTCTTGCTCAGACAGAACGAGCGGATGCCTTTGATGTGCTGGTCGCTACACCCGAAAAGTTGCAGCTTATTATCAGGAACAAAAAGATCCCACGTCCGCTGGCTCTGGTCGTTATGGATGAGGCACACAATATTGAAGACGAAACCCGTGGATTAAGAATAGAGCTTCTTTTGGCAACCATTAAAGGTGAGTGCAGTTCAGCGAACTTTCTGTTGCTCATGCCGTTCGTCGAAAAGCCGGAAGTCCTTGCACGGTGGCTTGCACAGGATATTAACGCCGGGCGACCAATTAGTTTTGGAACCACACCATGGAAGCCCAATGAGAGAATTGTGGGCATGTTTAAGGCGGAAACTGATGACTCCATCAATGCTGGATGGCATCTGAAATATGAAACGCTCACGACCACCCCGAAGACAATTCACCTCTCCGGTGAACACACTGTCGGTGGCGTGAAACCGTTGAAAGTTCCAAAAAGCAAAGTTTTGAAAAAAGGCAAGCAGGATGGAATGACCCTGCAGACTGCGGCAATGGCTCGAATCATGTCCGATCGCGGAACCAGTATTGCTGTGGCTAATAATACCGATTGGGTATGGAATATGGCGCGCAAGACGTGTGAGACGATGCAGCCATTTAATCCGATCCCTGATGAAATTCTATTGGTTCAAAATTTCTTAAAGTCCGAGATAAGCTCAAACTTTGAACTGATCGATATGCTCTCTCATGGGGTGGGTGTTCATCACTCCGGGCTATCTGACGAAGTTAGAGCTCTTATGGAGTGGCTTGCAGAAGAAGGAAAACTGCGGGTTCTTTGCGCTACAACAACCATTGCCCAAGGTATTAATTTTCCCGTTTCTTCCGTGTTTTTAGCATCTAATAAATACCCATACGGCAAAGAAATGTCCCCACGTGAATTTTGGAACCTTGCTGGTCGCGCTGGTCGAATGAACCACGATAGCGTAGGAGTTGTCGGTCTTGCTGCAGGTAATGACCCCCAGAAAATAATAGAATACGTTTCGCGTGCAACCGGTGAACTGGTTTCGCGCTTGGTAAAGATGCTTGATGAACTGGATCAGGCAGGAAAGCTGAATGAACTGGAGATCGTTTTTCAAGATGAGCAATGGGAGGACTTTCGTTGCTATGTTGCGCACCTCTGGAATGAAAAGAAGAACCTTGATGCGGTGCTTTCAGATACAGAACAACTGCTTCGTAATACCTTTGGGTATGGATTGCTCGAAAGCCGACCAGAACAGAAACAGAAGGCAGAAAAGCTATTAGAAGTTACTAAAAAGTATGCAAGAACTCTTTCGGAAAATCCCGGTCAAGCATCACTTGCGGATATGACTGGCTTTTCGCCAGAAGGAATTGGCCGCGCTTGGCAGGAATGAACTCTCTGGAGCACAAACTTACAGCAAATGACTGGAAACCAGAAAGTCTCTTCGGAGGTCAATCAGGCATGGCAGATCTGTATGGAGTTATGCTGAGAATTCCGCAGTTGAGAAGCAATCTTGAGGAGATTACCAGTCGAGGACTTGAGCAAAGTCAAATAGCCGGCATCACCAAAGCGTGGGTTAATGGGAAGAGTATTGAAGAGATAGCACGGGACTATTTCAAAGGTGGCGAAGACCAAACCAAAGCTCTGACCGCTGCCTGTAAGGCTATCTACAAGACATTGGTCAACAATGGCACATGGGGAATGTCGGCGTTAAGTCGCCTGTCAGGGATAGATTTTGATGGGTTGACTGAACCGGAAAAACGCCAGATCAATATGATCCCTGCAATGATTTACCACGGGGTTCAATCTGAAGAAGGTGTTTTGTTGCGCATGAATGCTGTCCCGAGAAGCATTGCAGAATCACTTGGCAGTGTGATGAAAATTTCAACTGCGAAAGCAAATTGTACAATTCAGGATGCAAGAGCCTTCTTGAAGCAGGCTGGTATTTCCACATGGGAAGAAGCTAAACCACAAGCCTCATCTTTGTCCGGCGAGGAGTATCGGAGAATTTGGAAAATACTTTCGGGAGAAGATAGATGAGCACAAAATTTACAGAGGAAAAACTTGAACAGGCAGTTATCGAACTCTTTGAGGCCGAAGGCTACAAACACCTTACCGGCGACCATATCCACAAGGAGATGGCGGATGTTCTGCTTCGTGATGACCTGAAACAATACCTGCTCAATAGATATTCTTCAGAAGATATTACCCTGAATGAAATCGCTTCAATCATCCGCAAACTTGGCCTATACCCTTCTTCTGCCCTTTATGAAAGCAATAAGGAAATCAATAAACTCATTGCCGATGGTTTTGTTCTCAAAAGGGAAGACCGAACTAAGAAAGACCTTTTCATTGAACTCATTGACTACAGTAATCTGCCCCCGACGCTAAAACCAAAAGCGGATAAAATAACAACCGTTGTCGCAGAAGAACCGGCAGAATATGACACCAGCCATAACATCTACAAGATTGTAAATCAGCTTGAGATTCAGGGCTATGAGAAACGCATTCCCGACGCTATTGTCTATATCAACGGCATTCCGCTTGTTGTTATAGAGTTTAAAAGCGCAATCAAAGAAAATACAACTATCAAGAATGCCTATGACCAGTTGACTATCCGATACAGGCGGGATATCCCGGAACTGCTGAAATACAATGTCTTTTGCGTCATCAGCGACGGTGCAAACAATAGAGCCGGTTCTCTTTTTGCCCCCTATGATTTCTTTTATGCCTGGCGTAAGACTGACGGCTACGAACTCAAAGAGGAGGATGGAATCAATTCGCTGTACACTATGGTCAAAGGGATGTTCAACCGCCAGAGGCTTGCTGACATAATCAGAAACTTCGTCTATTTCCCGGATACGACCAAAGAAGACATCAAGATTGTCTGCCGTTATCCGCAATATTACGCTGCACGAAAGCTCTTTCATTCCGTTAAGGAAAACATGCGACCCGAGGGTGATGGTAAAGGTGGAACGTATTTCGGCGCAACCGGAAGCGGAAAGAGCTATACCATGCTCTACCTTACCCGCCTTTTAATGAAAAGTACCTACTTCTCAAGCCCGACAATTGTTCTGATTACCGACCGAACAGATTTGGACGACCAGCTTTCAGGGCAGTTCACCAACGCCAAGAAATTCATCGGTGATCAAACAGTAATCAGTGTTGAAAGCCGGGAAGAACTCCGCAAGTACCTACAAGGCAGAAATAGCGGCGGTGTTTTCCTCACGACCATTCAGAAATTTACCGAAGACATGAAATTGCTGACAGAGCGGTCGAATGTCATCTGTATTTCCGATGAAGCCCACCGTTCGCAAATCAATCTCGACCAGAAAGTTCGATTAACTGCCGAGGGCGTAAAAAAGACTTACGGCTTTGCCAAATACCTGCACGATTCACTACCCAACGCCACCTATGTTGGTTTTACTGGTACGCCCATTGATGCCACTCTCGATGTCTTTGGTAAGGTTGTAGATGCCTATACGATGAAAGAATCTGTTCAGGACAATATCACGGTTCGTATCGTTTACGAAGGAAGAGCTGCCAAGGTGCTTCTGGATGAAATGAAACTTCAGGAAATTGAAGAATATTACGAGCAATGCGCAGACGAAGGCACCAATGACTATCAGATTGAAGAGAGCAAAAAGGCTGTTACCAATATGGAAGTCATTCTTGGTGACCCTGACCGCCTGGAAGAGTTAGCAAAAGATTTTGTAGCGCATTACGAGGAACGGGTTGAAGAAGGCTCAACGGTGCTGGGAAAAATAATGTTTGTTTCATCAAGCAGACAGATTGCATACGACCTGTACAAGGAGATAATAAAACTTCGCCCACAATGGGCAGAAGTACGGGAATGTGATGAAGGGGCAACCCTTTCGGAAAAAGACCGAAAAGAGATAAAGCCGATGGAAAAAATCAAAATGGTGATGACCAGAGGCAAAGATGACCCCAAAGAACTCTGGGATATGCTTGGAACAAAAGACTACCGCAAAGAACTTGACCGGCAGTTCAAGAATGCAAAGTCAAATTTCAAGATTGCCATGGTTGTTGATATGTGGCTCACCGGTTTTGATGTTCCTTTTCTTGATACCATATACATCGATAAACCGATTCAGCAGCATTCACTTATTCAGACTATCTCACGGGTAAATCGAGTTTATGAGGGAAAGGAAGCCGGACTTGTTGTCGATTACATCGGTATCAAAAGCAACATGAATTTTGCGCTCAAGAAATATTCGCAGGTCGAAGAAGACGATTTTGAGGATATTCATAAAGCGGTCATTATCGTTAAAGACCAGCTCGATTTACTGAGAAGACTTTTTCTCAAATTCGATACCAAACCCTATTTCATCGGTACGCCATTACAGCAGCTTGAATGCCTGAACAAGGGTGCAGAATACGTTCAGATTACAAAAGAAGCAGAAACCCGCTTCATGGCAATGACGAAAAAGCTCAGGGGAGCATACAAAATCTGCTCAACCAGCGAAGAACTTAATCAGAATGAACGGGACCATATTCATTTCTATATGGCAATAGCTTCTATCGTACACAAACTGACCAAGGGTAATGCACCTGACACTGCCCAGATGAATGAAAAAGTCCGGGAAATGATAAAAGAAGCTTTGTTGGCTGACGGTGTTGAGGAAGTTTTCAAACTTGGAGAAAATGAGGCTGATAAAGATATCGATATTTTTAGTGATGAATACATGGCAAAAATCGACAGGATTAAATTGCCGAATACAAAGATTAAACTCCTCCAGCAATTACTTAAAAAGGCGATTGACGAATTCAAAAAGGTAAACAGAATAAAAGGAATAGATTTTACCAAGCGATTCAAAGCCTTAATCGAAAAGTATAACGAACGAAAAGAGGGGCTTGCACTTGCAAACGATGTTCTTGATGATATTGCCCAACATTTCGCTGACCTGTTCAAAGACCTGCAGAAGGAGAAAAGCTCATTCGAAGAAATGGGTATAAATTTTGAGGAAAAAGCCTTTTATGACATTCTGAAAGCAGTCGCAGAAAAACATGAATTTGAATATCCACATGAAAAGCTGATTGCATTATCGCAAGCAGTAAAAAAGGTTGTTGATGATAAAGCAAAATATACAGATTGGTCACAACGAGACGATATAAAAGCGGAATTGAAAGTTGATTTAATATTGATTCTTGCGGAACATGGTTATCCGCCAGTTCCGAAGGATGAAGTATTCAAAGAGATATTTGAACAGGCTGAAAACTTCAAGAAGTATCGGGATGAATAAGAGAAGAAAAGAAGAAACCGCTTCCGCCGTCCTGGCTCCAGCGGTTGGGGCGGGGTTAAGAAATATTCAAGACTGGAAATCGAAGAGGCGCTCTGCCCATCGCACAACAGCGGCTATGCGGTTCGGGCGGAGTACCGCCCTCTCCCAAATTGCCCTACGCTATCGCTACGGGCAACTTCGCATAGCCGCGAAACGTTAGCAACAAGCAGTGAAGAAAAACACGGAAATGATTGGTTTTGCAGCATTTGATTGATTTCAAAAGATTTTTCTACTGATTTTCATATTTGAAACTCACTTTTTTAATTGTAAATTAGCGACTTAAAAAACAATTGATTAGTGGCTAAAACAATATGAATAATTCAGAGATAATACTTTACACAAACCAAGATGGTGATGTAAAGGTTGAAGTAATTCTACAAGATGAATCAGTTTGGTTGGCACAAAAAGCAATGGGAGAGCTTTTTGGTGTTGTGAAATCCACAATTAGTGAACACTTATCAAACATTTATGAAAGTGGTGAATTAGAAAAAAGTGCAACTGTTCGGAAATTCCGAACAGTTCAAAATGAATCAGGAAAAGACGTTCAAAGAAATATTGATTATTATAACCTTGACGCAATAATATCAGTTGGTTACAGGGTAAATTCACAGCAAGCCACACAATTTAGGATATGGGCAACGAAAACTTTAAAGGAATTTATAATCAAAGGATTCGTATTAGACGATGAACGATTAAAGCAGGGTGGGAAACTATTTGGGAAGGATTATTTTTATGAATTACTGGAACGAATTAGGGAAATTCGTGCGAGTGAAAGAAGATTCTACCAAAAAATTACCGATATTTATTCTGAATGTAGCATTGATTATGACCCACAAGTAGAAATTACACAAGTTTTTTAAAAAACAGTTCAGAATAAATTGCATTGGGCTATTACTGGACTAACAGCGGCAGAAATTATTTCATCTAGAGCAAATTCAGAGTTGCCCAATATGGGATTAACTAATTGGAGAAAATCACCAAAAGGTAAAATTTTGAAATCAGATGCTACTATAGCAAAGAACTATCTTAACGAAAGAGAGGTACGAGAATTAAATCGTATTGTAACAATGTATCTTGATTATGCAGAAAATCAAGCTGAAAGACAAATCCCAATGAAAATGAAAGATTGGGTGGAAAAACTAGATGCTTTTCTGCAATTCAATGACTACTCTGTTCTTAAAAATGCAGGCTCAATCTCAGCCGAAATTGCAAAGAAGCTAGCTGCTGAAAAGTATGAAAAATTCAGAGTAATTCAAGACCAAAATTATGAATCTGACTTTGATAAAGAAATAAAAAGGCTAAAAGGTAAATAGTTAAAAAAAAGAATCGGATTGCAGCAAAACACATTACGAAAAGATTAACTGCCAGTTGCTAACACGCGTTGTGCTTCATGCTCAGAAACCGTAGCACACAAAGGATTTAACACTAGAAATGAGTATATTTGTGCTTAAATGATAGGATTAAAATGGAAATAACGGAAAGAAAATATTTAGACACATATAAAAAATCTATTGGCAATGAAATTTCTAAGTTGATTAAGAACTTTGATTTTTCAGAGAATCGTGGGGGATTTGAATATTTGACAAAGTCTTCTGCCGTTTTTTCATCAAATATTGAAGGAAACAGAATTGATTTGAATTCCTACATGAATTATGAAATGAATAAGGAAAAATTCAAGGCGGGAAAAGAAATCGAAGAAATTGAGGATTTGATTGAAGCTTATGGATTTGCACAAAACAACAAGCTGAATGAGAAAAACTTATTGAATTGTCATAAAATATTTTCAGATACTTTATTAATTAGAAGCAAAAGAGGTAAATACCGAATTGAGCAGGTTGGAGTTTTTGGAAAATCTGGTTTAGCATATATGGCAGTTGAGCCGGAGTTTGTGGAGAAAGAAATGAAAGTATTTTTCCAGAACATAAGTCAATTAATTTCATCTAACCTCAATGAAATTGAAGTTTTTTATTTTGCCTCATTGATTCATTTACGATTTGCGCACATTCATCCATTTAGAGATGGAAACGGAAGAGCAGCCAGATTAATTGAAAAATGGTTTGTTGCAGAGAAATTGGGACGTGATTTTTGGAAAATGCCATCAGAAGAATTCTACAAAAAGAATCACGCCAAATATTATGAGACAATTAATCTTGGCGTCAATTTTTATGAATTGAATTATGACAGATGCATAGGATTTTTAGAAATGTTGCCGAATTGTCTGAAATAAAGCACGAAAGCACAACATTTTGTATAAGTAATGGCAGACAAGGTGCTAAATATCAAGGGTTGTAGCCCGCTCAAACTGGGTGGCAGTTTGACAGGAAAGAAGCACGCAATCTGCCACTACTCATACCCGAACCCTTAGGGTGCATAATAAGAAGAAAATATGGATAGAATTCTCATAACCGGAGCGACAGGAAATATTGGTTTAGAAGTTATTAACTACTTGACGGAATTAAAATCTTCTAACGAAATAATTGCTGGTGTTAGAAATATTGAAAAAGCTAAAAATGTTCTCAAGGACTGTCCTGACTTAAACTTTACACATTTTGATTTCGAGGATTTTGATACCTTTGATAAAGCTTTGAACGGAATCGACAAGGTGTTTTTATTGCGACCACCCCACATTTCGGACATTGAGAAATATTTTAAACCCTTGATTTCAAAAATTAAGGAGAAAAATATAACCAAAATTGTTTTTCTATCAGTTCAAGGGGCAGAGAAAAGCAAAGTGATTCCCCACAACAAAATCGAGCGATTAATAAATGAATACGGATTGGACTTCATTTTTCTTCGACCAAGTTATTTTATGCAAAACTTGACCACTACATTGATTAAAGATATTCAAACAAAACGTGTGATTATTTTACCGGCAGGAAAAGCAAAATTCAACTGGATTGATATAGAAAATATTGGAGAGGTTGGTGCAATCCTGCTAGACAGATTTAACGATTATAAAAATCGAGCGATAGAAATAACTGGATTAGAAAATGAAAACTTTGAGAAGGTAACGGAATTGATTAACAATTCAATTGACAGTCGGATTGAATATAAAAATGTTAATCCGCTCAGGTTTTATAAGATTAAGAAGCGAGAAGGAATGGTAAAAGGAATGATTATCGTAATGATTTTACTTCACTTTTTACCCCGATTTCAAAAGAAGCCAAGAATTTCGGATTATTACGAGCAATTGACTGGAAAAAAACCGACGGATTTAAAAGCATTTATTGAGAGAGAAAAGAAAAAACTTGATAAACAATAAATTACACAACATAACAATAAATATAGGACATTGGGCGGATGATGCTAAATTTGAGAGTGAAAACACTTAATAAAACATATATCGGTTGGATAGGATGGGCGCTTTGAAATGCCCAACGCCCCATATTCAGACCCTTAAGCTAACACAATAAAACACAGCTTATGGATACAAATGATTTATCACGAGAAACTTATACATCTATCATTGATACAGCTGAAAGCTTTTGTCATGATTTGGCATAACAGTTTGGAGTAATGACTTGGGTGTTTAAAATGTGTCTCAACATGTATCATCATGAGATCACGGACTATAATAGAAATCAATTGATCCACATCATGGGCAAAAGCACGCATTATTATTCGGTCATGAATTATCCTCGTCAAGCCATTATGCTCTCGGTCATGAATGCCGCAGAATATTGCTTTACCCGCAATTTCCCGGAAAAAGCGAAAATTTTCCATCATCAAGGTGGAATTACCGAGGTATATGAGGATTGACATATTATCCTAATCAAAATTTACTGCGAGCGTACAACTTTCTTTCGTACTTTCACTTACATATTCTTCTCGCTAATTAAATGATCTTGATGTAAATTTATCCCCTTAAACTTGGTATCTTGCTCATAAAATGAAAACATAAAGTGAAAACATGGAAAATAAACTAGTTGATTTGCTGATTATTGGTGCCGGACCGGCAGGAATCTCGCTTGCGGTAGAGGCGGAGGCAGCAGGCCTTGCTCCCGATAAAATTATGATCATTGAAAAGGCTCCCGAGCATTCCTGGATGATCCGCTCTCTCTATCCCGGTAAAAAAGTCGTAACGGCAAATTATAAGGGAATTACTGCAATCTGTCAGGGCGTTATTTGTTTCTCCGATAGTAGCAAAGAAGAGACGATCACTTTTCTTGATAAAGCAATAAAAAAAACCGGGATTAAGGTTCAATATCAAGAAGAGATCCGACTGATCAAGCGTTTGGGCGATAAGGAAAATCACTTGTTCGAGCTTGTGGGTACTAAAAACACTTACCGCAGTCGAATTGTTGCCATTGCCATTGGCATCTTTGCCAAGCCCGCTAAACCCGATTATAAGATAGCTCCGGAGCTCAAATCAAATATCCATTTCGATATCACATCTTTTTCGTCCAAGAATGAAAAGATCCTGGTGGTCGGAGGTGGCGATACAGCGGGCGAATATGCGCAATTTTTGGTTCAGCAAGGCCATGAAGTTCATCTATCTTACCGAAAAAATACATTTTCACGCATGAATCCTATCAATCGCAAAAGTACACTGGCTCTCCATGATCGTAAATGCCTCAATATTCTCTGGGAAAGCAATATTTTACATTTGAGCCAAGGTGAACAGCATAAAATCTGTGCTCATTTCCAAGAAGAGCTCTACGGACAAAAAGAATACGATCGCATCGTTTATGCTTTGGGAGGCAGTACGCCGGAGAATTTTCTAAAGTCCGCAGGCATAGATTTTCATGAGGATGTCCCCAAAATAGACCATAAGGGAGAAAGCAATATTCCCGGTTTGTTTGTAACGGGAGATCTGGCGGTCGGCAAAAAAGGCGGAAGTATTTCCACAGCTTTTATTACATCAAGAAACACTATAAAAGCCATCTGTCGCTATTATCTCAATTGTAAAGTAAAAGACAAATAAGCAATAGCTCACATTCATAATAAAAAATTTAATTTATACCACCTCATCGCACTAACTATTTATAATTCTTTGTGGTCAGAAATCTTCTTGGTCTTAGGTTGTGGTTTTAGTGCCTTTTTTACTACGCACTTCGTGCTTCGACGAACTCGTGTGTGAGGTCTTAGATTTATATTCTTTTTCTGCTTCAGCAACAGCTTTAGGTGATTGTGCTTGAACACTGAGCCTAAAACCCATAGCTTGAATGATCTTCAGAATTGTTTCAAAACGGGGTTTAGCATCAGGCTTAAGTGCTTTATACATGCTTTCGCGTCCCAAACCGCTTTTTTCGGCAAGCTTGCTTATGCCTTTGGCTTTCGCAATATCATTGATTGCAGAAAGAATAAGTTTTAGATCACCATCTTTTAAAATTTCTTCCATATATCCTGCGATGAGTTCATCATTATCTAAAAACTCATAAACTTCAAATTTTGAAAATTTTTCACTCATTTTGAGACTCCCATTCATTTAAGATATTTCGTGCCTTTTTTATATCTCGTTTTTGACTTCCTTTGTCTCCAGCACATAATAGAAGCACTATCGTATCATTCCGCAATGAAAAATAAATACGGTAACCTGGTCCAAAATCAAATTTCAACTCTGATGTTTTTTCTTTCAAGCCTTTTTGTATACCCAAGATGACCTTCTTCGATATTTTTCAATCTTGCTAAAATCCTAGCTTTAGCTTTCGGGTCTTTTAATCTTATTAGCCACTTCCTAAAAGTTTCAGATTTGATAAGCTCAAACATGAACAAAAGTATCCATTTGGATACAAATGATCAAGCATTGTTTTTAAACTGTGACCTGCGTCACAGAAATCAGATGCTGGAAGTCGAAGATGCACCCTAGCCTTCCTGAGCGACCTAGCCTTGGCGAAGTTGGTGGCGAAGCTGTGCCGGAATACAGAATAATATTTTGCTGTCGTCACGACCGGGATTATTGACATTCCGATCGAAGCGCAGCATAGCAGAGGAATCTCAAACGAAAAACATCTATTCCTGAAACGCCATCTTTAGCACACGACAAAACCTTATATGAAAAATAAGCTAAGATTTTCCATCCTTAATTTTAATTATGACTGCTAATAAGATTAATTCAATGCTCGCTTAATCGCTATCTTAACACTTAAAAAATGTGACACAGGTCACATTTTTTGCTATTTAGGTATCATATGATACTTTTTACTTGCGTTGATAAATGTTATTTACGATATTAAAGCATAATCATTGAGAAGGTGCCACTATTTGTATCGAGAACACGATCATTCAATTACTTGAAGACGGCCACTACAGATTCGGTGATAGAGCTTATGCTGAAATGCGCAAACAGCTTAATATGAAAAGTAGTAATTGTGTGCATTTTATTATAGATTCACTGAAAAGCGGCGTTAGATTGGAAGAAAAAACATTTAATAAACAGCCTCATTTAGCTAAGGTTTTTTGGGTGCTAAAAAATAAAACAGAGGATAATATCGATGCTTATATTAAGATGCGTATTCAAAAACTGGCCCACGAGACAGTGATCATTTTTTCAGCACATAAAGATCACTATTATATCAAAAAGGGAGTTTAAAATGAGATGTCCTACTTGTATGAAAGAAACCCTCGAAACAAAACGAGGTAATTATTTAGAGGGTAAATATCTAATCAAAAATACCGAATGGGAAGAATGTAGCTCTTGCGGAGAAAAGCTCTTTGGTCCTAAGATTCTGAAAGAACTAGATCGCGCTTATTATGTCAATAACGATCTCATTTTTCCCGAAGAAATAAAACGCAAGCGAAAAGGCTGCGGTAAAACTCAGCTAGAATTAGCAGAAGCTATTGGCGTCTCAGAAAACAGTATTAAGCGCTGGGAAAAAGGATCCTATATTCAACCTGCAGATAAAAATAAAAAAATGAAAGAAGTCTTCTCTCAATGGCAGGAAAATAGACTGTCAAATATATCCAGTGATAAATGGGTGGCTACACTTATGGATAAATCTTATGCAGCTCCTCCAGCCTATGCCGGCAATACTGTTGGAAATGTCTGCAAGGAAGGCGATAAAGACATCAATAACATCATTAAACAGATTAAATAATGTATGACGCAAAAGATATTAGGGCTTATGTAGATTCGCTCATCAAATTGAGCAAGCAAGCTTTAGACAAGCCTCTTGACCTGGAAAAATTATTAAAAAAACTACATCTAAACGTGAGCTATTTTGATATAAAAGTATTAGAAGAGAAAGATCAAAATATCCGAGGAATACTCGATTACCAAAGGAAAATGATATTTATTCGTAATGAAGAAGTATTACCCAGGATGCGCTTTACTTTAGCTCATGAAATTGGACATTATGTCCTACCTGAGCATATTGAGCATTTTGCAAAGTGTAAAAAACACTGTACTGATGATATTTGGAATTCAAGAGATAATGCATTTGAGATCGAAGCCAATATTTTTGCGGGGGAATTACTTTTTAAAGGTTCATATATTCACGAGCTATATAAGAATCAAGACATTGTAGATTACAATATGATTGAAAAAGTAGCACTAGAATCTAATGTTAGTTTCGAAGCAACATCCAGACATTTGATTTTAAACTCGCCTTCTCCACAAATTCTCTTTATTTATAGAAGAGATAATCCAAATAAACAGCCCAGCATCGTTAGTTCTCATGCAATTTCTAACAGTCAGGCAATGAGCATTTTCAAACCCTACTTCGCTCCAAAAATGATTAAAATAAAAGAAGATCGCTTTAGCATGGAAGAGAAAATTTTTAATAATCTGATACTTGGTGCCGATATAAATTTTACTCAAAACGAATTTAAAAACTCATATATCCTTACACTGAAAAGCTGTCGTCACGACCGGGATTATTGACATTCCGATCGAAGCGCAGCGTAACAGAGGAATCTCAAACGAAAAACATCTATTCCTGAAACGCCATCTTTAGCACACGACAAAACCTGATATATAAAAAAAGACCCAGCATGGCTGAGTCTCTATATCACACTTCATATTAATTCTTTCGCAAAGAAATCTTTAGCGATTCTCTTTCACAAAGTTCACCAGCTGCTGCGCAATATAGTCAAGATGACGATCCTCGAGTCCCGGCCAGCTTCCAAGCCAAAATGTATCATTCATAACTCTGTCGGTATTCTTTAGACTACCCACCACTCTATGTGGCATGTCTAGATATCCGGGTTGTTTAAGAATATTACCGGCAAAAAGTAAGCGTGAGCCGACTTTATGATTCTCTAAATACTGCAAAAGTTCATGTCTCGTCCCGGGAAAGTTTTCTTCCAATGTAAAGGTAGAGCCAAACCAGGAGGGTGTAGCCTTTGGATGAGCTTGATCGCAAATAATCATATCGCCCAATTCATTCTTGATGATGGTCTGAAGATAGCTGTGGTTGTGTCGACGTTTATCGGCAAAAGCATCAACGCGTTCCATCTGACTCAGTCCAATGGCTGCCTGAATATCGGTGATCTTAAAGTTAAAGCCTTTTTCGGAGTAAACATATTTATGGTCGTAGCCAAAGGGAAGATCTCCGTGCTGACCATTATAGCGGTTCCCGCAACTGTTATCGTGACCGGTTTCGCACCAGCAATCGCGTCCCCAGTCGCGCATGCTTTCTGCTATGCGTATGAGCTGAGGATTGTTGATCATTAAGGCGCCGCCTTCTCCCATGGTGATGTGGTGAGCAGGATAAAAAGATGCAGTTCCCAAGTCGCCGACGCTTCCGGTTTTCTTGCCATTAAACTCAGCACCCAAGGCATCGCAATTATCTTCAATAACCCAAAGATCGTGTTTTTTGGCAATATCCATCACTGTATCCAAATCGAAAGGATTTCCCAGAGTATGGGCCAGCATAATGGCTTTGGTTTTGGGCGAAATAGCGTCTTCCAAAAGAGAAAGGTCGGCATTATAACCCGGCACGCTCACATCAAGAAATACAGGCACGCAGCTAAATTGCAAAATAGGATTAACCGTTGTAGGAAAGCCCGAAGCAACAGTGATAACTTCATCGCCGGGCTTGAGTGCTCTTTCGCCTAATTTGGGTGAAGTTAAGCTTGCAAGCGCCAGAAGATTGGCCGATGAACCTGAATTCACGGTTAAAACACGTTTGGATCCCAGCATTTCTGCCAGTTTCTTCTCGAATTCTTTATTAAAACGACCGCCGGTAAGCCAGCCATCCAGAACGGCATCAACACCGTAAAGCAAATCTTGCTCAAAAAGCACCTTACCCGATGCGGGTATATAGTCAACTCCCGGTTCCATGGGGCGCTTGATATTATTTTGCGCAATAGCGCTAAGGATTGAAACCAAATTTTTATCAATATTTTTATAGTCCATATTCTTCCTCCAGATATCTATCCACAGTCGAAAATGTCATCTGAGGATATTCTTTTTTGATTTTGTCGTTTTTAAGACCACCTTTTAATGGACGAGGAGCTGCCTGTCCCAGCTCGGCGGTATTTAATGCTTTAATTTTAATTTCATGCCCCGAGAAATGCGCCAATACCTTTTCGGCCAGTTCAACACGATTTAAATATTCATCCGATGCCAGGTTATAGATACCTTGCTTGTCATCCTTTAGCATCACAGCAAGAAATTTTGCAATATCGGCTGCATTTATGGGTGTTGCGTACTGATCTTGTGGCAATCGCAGCTCTTTTGGGTTCTCCGACAAAGCTCTTTTTGCCAGGAAAGCAATAAAGTTCTTACCACGAATTTCCTTGCCGTAAACATTGGTAATTCGCAGAATGAGATAATTTTCGCAGTGTTCTTTCACCAATTTTTCTGCAAGAAGTTTGTGACGTCCGTACACTGAAAGTGGATTGGGTTCGGCTTCTTCATCGTAGGGACCATTCTTGCCATCGAAAATATAATCGCTGGAAATAAAAACGAATTTCGCCTTGAATGAATTTGCCAATTTGATGGCTGCTTCGGTGGAAGCTACCGTATGTTTATAACTTTCCTCTTCGTGGCTTTCACAATAGTCAACATGTGTGAGAGCACCGGTATGAATGATCACATCGGGATGAAAGGCTTTAAGATCGAAAGTGGTTTCTGCGGGATTGAAAACATCGAAATATTCCGTATCGTTCGTTGCAAAAGAATAATGGGAGCCAATGACATCAAAGTCGGGATCAGATTGCATAAGTCTTAAACAATTGCTTCCAAGCAAACCCGATGCACCAATAATAAATACTTTCATCTTGATCTCTTTTTTTTAGAAAGGGCTTTTAAAATCGCTCAATGGCAGAGCCTTGATATCTCGATTGGACATAATGGGAGAATCGTTATTCCAGTTGTAATGTATAGTATCCCAGCGAATAGCCATATCGTGCTGAGGACTGTGAACCGTTGCGACGAGATAATTCATAATTGTGTGATCTTCCAGACTCATAAAACCGTGGGCGAATCCGCGTGGAATATACAAGGCCAAATGATTTTCGGCGCTGAGCACCACATCTCTGACTTCACCGTAAGTTGGCGACTCCCTGCGAATATCCAGAATCACATCTTTTACAGCACCAAGAGTTACACAGACCAGTTTTTCGTGATCTTTCGGAGGTAGCTGAAAGTGCATTCCACGAATAACATTTTTTTTTGAAATTGAAAAATAAGATTCTTTAAAACAGCTGGAAATACCGGCATTTTTAAATGATGCATCATCGTAGCATTTGATAAATGACCCACGCTCATCATCAAAGCGCGGGAGCTCAATACATTGAACGGAATCGAATAAGGTTTTGATTATTTTCATATATTCCTACAAATCGTTTAGATAATAATCCAGAGTGTTAAAAATATCTACCTAGTCTGTAATTTAACATTTAAAGTCGTATCTATCCTATAAAAATAATTAAGATTTTTTTACCATGACATTCCCAAGAATGTTCAACCCACTCGACATACTCGGGGTTGGTGTAGGTTTAGTGCTTATTTCCCCAGGGTTTCACCCTAGGTTATTTGGAGTTGAACCCCACAAAATAGTGGGGTTCGATAACATGATTCAGTTAAAATTTACTCCGAGTATGTTGAAAAATGATATGCGTTTAGACTTACTTTCACTAACTGCATCCCAATTATTTTC
>Ga0265294_10000838_pt1 | contig 41515 bp, 45 predicted proteins | sample MunlanPumphouse3_FD_192504 | JGI IMG/M metagenome (GOLD analysis project Ga0265294, IMG submission 192504) | Groundwater microbial communities from a municipal landfill in Southern Ontario, Canada - Pumphouse #3 | ecosystem: Environmental > Aquatic > Deep subsurface > Groundwater | place... | reverse complement strand
AAAGTTTTATTAATAGATAGTGATGGACCAACTATTAGATATATTCTTCAAAAATAAAAGTAGCATTTTGCTACTTTTAAATCTTGACACTTTCTTGACAAATTATTAATGCTATATTAATTTTACTCTCATAATATTTCTTCATTCGTAAATTAGGAACGACATGAAGACAATTTCTCAAACAAAACTTATAATATTTAGCTCAATATTCTTTACAATATTTTATAACTTCAAATTTTTTAAAGAACTTTTTGCCACTTACGGTTTTAGTGGTTTAAACAGTCTCTATTTTCTATCAACTACAATTTTATTGATATCTTTGATAACTCTTTTAATAACTCTTTTTAGCTCAAAATATACAACAAAAGCAATTTTGATAACTCTTTTTGCAATTTCAGCATTTACAGCTTATTTTATGGATACTTACGGTGTTGTAATTGACTCTGAAATGCTTAGAAATAGTATGCAAACTGATTTAAAAGAGTCAAAAGATTTACTTAGCTTTAAACTATTTTTATATATTTTATTTCTTGCTATTATCCCAATATTTTATATTTCAAAACTTCAAATAGTTTATAAACCTATAAAGCAAGAGATATTATCAAAAATAAAAACTATAATTTTAGCTCTTTTAATAATTATTACAATACTTTTTTCTTTTAGTAAGTTTTATACATCATTTTTTAGAGAACATAAAGTTTTAAGATACAATGTAAATCCTATTTATTGGCTATATAGTGTAGGAAACTATATTCACAAAACTTTTGATACAGCTATTTTAACAATAAAACAAATAGGTCAAGATTCTAAAGTAGTTGAACCAAAAAATGAACCAAAAGAGCTAATTATATTAGTTGTAGGAGAGACAGCAAGAGCCGATAGATTCTCAATAAATGGTTACCATAAAGAGACAAATCCACTATTAAAGCAAGAGGATATTATAAATTTTCCAAATATGATTTCATGTGGAACTTCAACAGCTTTATCTGTTCCTTGTATGTTCTCAATATATGAAAAAAGCAGTTATAGTTATAAAAAAGGTATATCAACTTACAATGTATTAGATGTACTTAAAAATACACAAGATATAGCTATTTTATGGAGAGATAATAACTCTGATTCAAAAGGAGTTGCACTTAGAGTTGATTATGAAGATTTTAAAACTTCTAAAACAAACCCTATTTGCGATGAAGAGTGTAGAGATGAGGGAATGCTTGTTGGACTTGAAAATTATATTGAAAAAAACAAAAACAAAGATATATTAATTATTCTTCATCAAATGGGAAATCATGGACCTGCATATTATAAAAGATATCCAAAAGATTTTGAAAAATTCACTCCTGTTTGTAAAACAAATCAATTAGAAAACTGCTCTGAAGATGAGATAAATAATGCTTACGATAATGCAATTTTATATACAGACTATTTTTTATCAAAATCAATTAATTTTCTAAAAAAATATAACGAAAGCCATGAAACAGCTTTGGTTTATATATCAGATCATGGAGAGAGTTTGGGTGAGAATGGTATCTATCTTCATGGAATGCCTTATGCTTTTGCTCCAGAAGAGCAGATAAATGTAGCATCTTTTATTTGGTTAGGAGATGGTGCTATGGAACATGAATATGATAAAACAAAATTAAAATCATATAAAGATGAAAAGTTTTCTCAAGACAATCTATTTCATACACTTTTAGGACTTTTTGAAATAAAAAGTGAAGTTTATAAAAAAGAGATGGATATTTTAAATGACGCAAGAAAAGCTGAATAATCAAACAAATTTAAATTTGCAAAGAAATTGTCAAGTAAAAAAACATAATATATTGAAACTATTTATCTACAATTCTAAATATAAAAAAATATTTGGAGCAAATTATGAGAAATTTTCTATTTTTAGCATTAATTTCAACTTTAAGTTTTAGTGCTACAGTTGATGATTTTTTAAACTCTTTAAAACAAGAAGTTTTAAAAGTAGATTCATCTTTCAAAGATTTTGATTTTAAAAGAGGTGAAGAGATATTTTTATCAAAACATATTGGGAAAAAAGGTGAATTAATCTCTTGTGCATCTTGTCATGGTACAAATTTATATGAAGCGAATCAAAACTATTTTACAGGTAAACAAATAGATGCTCTATCTCCAAAAGCAAATCCAAAAAGATTTACAGATAAAAAAGAGATTGAAAAATGGTTAAAAAGAAACTTCAATGATGTTTATAATCGTGAAGGAACAGCACTTGAAAAAGGTGATGTAATAACTTACATCATCAATAAATAATAAGGAGAGAAAATGAAAAGACTAGTTATTTTAAGTTTAACTGCTTGTTGTTTATTTGCTGGAAAAATGGATGTAACTATTAAACCAGTTGACAATACAATTTATGAAAAAGAGTGTGGTAGTTGCCACTTTGCATATCCAGCAGGATTATTGCCAAGTAGCTCTTGGAATAAAATGATGTCAAATTTAGATAACCACTTTGGAGATGATGCAACTGTAGATAAAGAGACTTTTCAAACACTAGTTGACTATTTAAATAAAAATAGTGCTGAAAAAAGTATGAATTATAAAAGAAGTAGAAAAATAGTTGAGAATTTAAATGGAAATATTCCTGACTCTATTTCAAAAATGCCTTATATGAAAAGAAAGCATGAAGATATAAAAGAGCATTTAATAACTCAAAAAGAGGTTAAAGGTATGTTTAATTGTACAGCTTGTCATCAAAATGCAAAAAAAGGTATATTTAGTGACGATGATGTAAATATTCCAAATTATGGAAAATGGGAAGATTAATATGAAAAAATCATATATATGGTCACTACCAACAAGAGTTTTTCATCTCTTGTTTGCTTTGTTTATTCTAATTGCTTTTTTAACAGATGATGATGAATTTTTAAGATTTCATGCAATTGCTGGTTACTCTATTCTAATTTTATTATTTTTTAGAATTTATTGGGGATATTTTGGTCCAAAATACTCTTTATTTAAAGATTTTCCAGCAAATAAAAATGAAGCTAAAGAGTTTTTAAAAAATATTTTTAGTGGTTCTTTTAAAAATGAGCAAAAATACATAGGTCACAATCCATTAGCATCTTATGTAATGATATCTATGCTAATTGTTACTTTTATTGTAATTGTTACAGGTGTATTAGCTTATGGAATACAAGATGGAAAAGGAATAGCATCTTTTTTAAATGACTCTTTTTTTAAAAAAATGAAATTTTTTAAAGAGATTCATGAATTCTTTGCAAATTTTCTTATCTTTTTAATTGTTATGCACTTAGTTGGAATTGCCTTTGATAGAGTGTTTCATAAAAAGTACGAAACTCTAAACTCTATAGCAACTGGATATAAAATGACTGATGAAGATGAGAGTATAAAACTATCAATTTTTCAAAAAATATTTGCAATTGTTATGTTTATAGCTTTTTTAGCTTTTTTGATTTTTAATCTTTATAAACCAGATAATGCTTTAGTTGCTTCAAAATTTGAACCAATTGATTATAAAACACAAAATTTAGCTTTTGTAAATGAGTGTGGAAGTTGTCACACCCTTTATCCTCCAAATCTTTTACCTAAAAAATCTTGGGTTTTAATAATGAGTGATTTGGAAAATCATTTTGGTGATGATGCAAGTTTAGATGAAGATGTAAATAAAAATATTTTAACTTTTTTAGTAAACAATAGTGCAGAAACTTCAACTAATAAAGCTAGTTGGAATTTTCTAAATTCAATAGGCGATAAAGATATAATTGCTTTATCAAAAACTACTTATTGGGAAAGAAAACACAAAAAAATTCCAAAAGAGGTCTTTAAAAATGAAAAGGTAAAAAGTGTTGCAAACTGTAAAGCTTGCCATAGTGATATTGAAAAAGGGTTGATTGAATATGAAAATATTAAAGATATTTCTGATTTTATTTAGTATATTTTTGTTTTTAAATGGTGATGATGATTACAAAAAATATAAGCACTCTTATAAAAATTTAGATTATTTAAATTTAGATGAGAAGCAAGTAAAAGCTATAAAAAATATTCTTTTAGATCTAAAAGATGAGTATAAAGATTTTTATGAATTTAAAGATGATATTGAAGATGATATTGAAGATTTAATAGAAGAGTCAAATTTTGATGAGAATTTATATATTCAAAAAAGTATGGAAATTAAAAAAAAGGCTATAATTTTAGAAGCTAAAAGAATAAAAAAGATATTAGAGATTTTAAATGAAGAGCAAAGAGATGAATTTGCAGATCATTTCAAGGAGTGGATAATTGAATAAAAAGGTTTTGTTGGTTGAAGATGATTTACAAATGCAATCTTTGATAGTTGATTATCTAAAAGATTATGGATTTATTGTTACTGCTTTTGATAATCCAAAAGATGTTTTAGAAGATTTTAAAATAAACAATGACTATTCAATTATAATTTTAGATTTAATGCTTCCTTTTATGGATGGATTTGATCTGTTTAATAAGCTAAAAGAGATTAAAAATATACCTATAATTATCTCAACTGCAAGAGGTGATATAGGAAATAAGATACATGGATTTGAGCTTGGAGCTGATGATTATTTGGCAAAACCCTATGAGCCAAGAGAGTTGGTTTTAAGAATAGAGTCTATTTTAAAAAGAAATTCCAATAAAGAGTTTAAAGTTGGAGATTTCACAATAGACAAAGATAGCAGAACTGTTCTAATTGATGGTTATACTATAGATTTTACAAAAATAGAGTTTGAAATTTTTATATATTTAGTTGAAAATCAAAACAAAATATCTTCAAGAGAGCAGATTTTAAATGCGAGTTCTTTAGATTTTAATACAAAAAACAGAACTATTGATATGCATATTTCAAATATTAGAGCAAAAATTGGTGATGATTCAAAAAACCCTAAATATATAAAATCTATTTGGGGAATTGGTTATAAGTTTGTAGGTTAATATGTCGATTTTTAAAAAATTAACTATCCTTTTTATTTTAAGTTTTATTCTTATGAGCATAATTGGAGTATGGATTGATAATATAAACTCAAAGAAAATAGATAATTTTGCTAAAGAGAAGTATTTAAAGATAATTGATGATATTTTTAGAAATATAGAGAATAAAAGCTATGTAAATTCTTTGGTAGAAAAGAATAATTTACAAATAGTAAAAAATTTAGATGAAAATAACTTAGAAGTTATTTACTCTTTAGATTCAACATTTGGAAATATTTCAATACTAAAATATAACTCATCAAATATCTATATTCTAAAAATAAAATATTTGGATGAAATACATATTTTCAAAGCTTTAGATGAAGAGAGTTTAAGCGATAAAACTATTTTAAATATCTTAGTATTTATAGATGTTTTCGCACTTTTATTAATGTTTTTATTTATAATCAAACTTTTAAGTCCTCTAAAAACAATAACAAAAGATATAAAATCTTTTGCAAATGGTAATTTATCAACAAGAATAGATATAAAAACAGATGATGAGATAGGAACTTTAGCATCTAATTTTAACTCTATGGCAAGTTCACTTGAAAACTCTATAAAAACAAGAGAAGCGCTACTTCGTGATATTGGACATGAGCTAAGAACCCCAATAGCAAAAGGAAAATTTGCAATAGAAAAAATTGATGATTTTTCTCAAAAAGAGTTACTTAAAAAGATTTTTAATGATTTAGAAAAACTCACAAATGAACTAATAGAGCTTGAAAAACTAAATATTACAAACTTAGATATAAAAATATTTAGTGCAGAAACTTTAGTTTTAGAATCTTTGGGAAAATTATATTTAGAAGATGAATCAAAAATCAAAATAGAGATTTCTGAAGATTTTAAGATAGAAGCTGATTTAGACTATCTATCTATTGCACTTAAAAATCTTATTGATAACGCTTTAAAATATGCTATCTATTTTCCAATTATTATAAAAGTAGATAAAAATGAGATATCTATTTCAAATAGTGGTGAAAAACTATCAAAAGAGTTTGAATACTACTTAAAACCTTTTACTCAAGAGCTTATTCAAAGAGATGGTTTTGGCTTAGGTTTAAGTATTGTCAAAAAGATTATTGATAAACACAATTTTAAACTTATCTATAAATATGAAAACAACTTTAATATTTTTAAAATTATTTTCAAATGAACTATTTATATCAAATCAAAAATCTTATATTAAAATTAAAGGAATATTTTTATGAAACTTGTTAGAGAACTTTTAAAAGTTTATCTTATTTTTGCAGCTGTTTTTTTTATTGGAAGGTTACTATTTTTTATAATTTTTTATGAAAGATTTGCTGAAATACCTTTTTTTGAAGCACTTTTCACATTTATTTATGGTATTCGTATGGATACTATTGTTATATCTGTTATATTAGTTATTCCAACAATAATTTTGACTCTATCTCCTAAATTATTCTCAAAATTTATTTCAAAACTTTTAAATATCTATATCTTAGCTTTTTTAGTTTTTGCTATTTTTATTGAGTGTGCTTCCTTTCCATTTTTTCTACAATATGATTTAAAACCAAACTACCTATTTTTAGAGTATTTGAAGTATCCAAAAGAGGTTAGCTCTTTAATGTTTAAAGATTATAAATTAGATTTATTTTTAGCATCTGTTTTAATTTTAATAACTATTAAAATATTTACAAAATATAAATTCTTAAATTTTGAATCTGTTTTTGAACAAAATTATTTATCAAGAGTTTTAATTCTTTTGCCAATTCTATTAATTCTATTTTTAGGAATTCGTTCATCTTTTGGTCACAGACCTGTAAATATCTCTGATGCTTTATATAGTACAAATAGAGTATTAAATGAAGTAACAAAAAACTCTATCCACTCAATAGCTTACGCTTACTACTCTTATAAAAGAAGTGAAGGAAATGTATCAAAATATGGGAAAATGGATATAAAAGAGGCATACAAAATCGCATCTTCTGCTTTAGGAATAGAGTATAAAGATGATAAAAGACCATTTTATAGAGAGGTAAAATCTCATATAAAAAGTGAAAAAAAGAAAAATCTTGTAATTATAATTGAAGAGAGCATGGGTGCGCAATTTACAGGTTTTATAGGAAATAATACTCTAACTCCAAATCTTGATAAATTAGCAAATGAGTATATTAGTTTTACAAATTTACACTCAAACGGAACAAGAAGTGTAAGAGGACTTGCAGCACTTACAAGCGGAACTTTACCTATTCATGGAAATGAGGTAATAAAAAGAAATAAAACTCAAAGTGACTATTTTACAGTTGCAAATTTACTAAAACCTTATGGATATAAATCTAGTTTTATATATGGTGGAGAGGCTAGATTTGATAATATGAGAAGTTGGTATTTAGGAAATGGTTTTGATATAGTAATTGAAGAAAAAGATTATGAAAACCCAATTTTTGCTAGTACTTGGGGAGTTAGCGATGAAGATTTAGTAATAAAAGCAAATGAAACATTTGTAAATCACTCAAAGGCAAATGAGAACTTTGTAAGTGTTATTTTTAGCTCATCAAACCATACGCCTTTTGAGCTTCCTGATGGAAAAATCGAATTTGAAAAAAATGTACCAAAACAAAGCGTTGAAAATGCTATAAAATATGCTGATTTTACAATAGGAAGATTTTTTAATTTAGCAAAAAAAGAGAGTTATTTTAAAAATACAGTTTTTATTGTTGCATCTGATCATAATGTTAGAGTTTATGGAGATCAAGTAGTTCCAATAGATATGTTTCAAATTCCAGCGGTAATTGTTAGTCAAGATATTAAATCTTTAGTTTACAGCAAATTAAGTTCACAAGCTGATGTTTTAGCTACTGCTTTGGATTTAATAGGAGTTGATTTATCTTACCCAATACTTGGAAACTCTATTTTTAAAGATAATAAAAAAGAGATAAACTTAATGCTTTTTGATGAGACTTATGCATATAGAAAAAGTAATAAAGTTGCTATTTTAATTCCTAATATGGATATTAAAACATATTTATATGAAAATAAAAAATTAATAGAAGTGGAAGAGGATTTAACTTTAGAGCAAGAAGCTCTAGCTTTGATTTACATTTTAGATGATATGTACAAAAATAGAAGTTTTAAATAAATAAGTGTACAAGAGCTTAAATCTAAATACGCAAAACCATCAACAGATGAACTTAAAAAACTCTATGCACAAGGTATTGGAAGTGGAGAGATAGATCCAGTTGAAGTAAGCTTTGATAGTTTTGAAAAGAATTATAAAGCATAGTGATAAAATTGAATCTTTCATCTAGTCAAAAACAACAATTATTAAGACTATACAACTCATCAAATGATAGTTTTTTTACTTTTTTAAACAGTGCAGATTATGAAAAAAAGATGAAGAAACTTTCAAATGCAAAAGATGCTTATGCATTTTATGCTTATGATGAAGAGCCTCTTTTTTTACTTGATGATACTGACTTTGGATCTGCTGATGATGGCATGGTTATATCAAATAAAAGTATATATTGGAGAAATACTTTTGGCGATCCTTATGAAGTGAAATTTGAAGAGCTTTATTCATGTGAGCTTGTAAAAGAGGGTGGAGATTCGATTTTTGATGATTCAGGAATTATGAAAATAAATACAACTGAAATAAAAATGGGTTATTTTAAAAAATCTGTAGGCAGTATAGTAAATATTGTTAATACACTTCATCAGTTTTATAAAGAAAATATAATAAAAGAGGCTATATTTACATAAAGGTACAAAATGCGCCACGGTTCTTAAATATGGCTTAATCTAATGTAATTTAACTTTTAAAATAAATCTGACTTACTAAATGATTCTTTTTACTAACAATTTTAATTATTCTTCAACTTAAAAAAAATTTAACATTTAACTCTTAATATAAAAATCCTTTCTCACAAATGGTGGTTTTTAAGAATGAAAAAAAGTAAATATTTAAATTCCATAAAATCATACTTTTAAATTCTCAAAAACTATTCTCAAAACTAATTCTTAATTTACTATAATTATAATGAGTTTTAAGAATATTTCAGCAAATAGAAATTATATTATATTTGATATATCTTATATTATTAGATATAATCATAATAGATTAAAACAATTTAAAGGATATATAATGATAACTTATGGTGTTACAGATATTCAGAATAAACCATCTTTAATAAAAGCTATAGATATAGCTAAGATAATAGATAAAAGAGCTCACACAACTTTAGGATATTTTATCTCTTCAAAATATGATAATTATATTAAACCAATAATTGAAAAAATTGATAGGGAAGAAAAATTAGCAAAGTTAAATAAATTAAAACAACATCAAGATTTAGAATTTGCAGAAATTGGAGTTGATGATGGAATTAAATAGAGGAGATATTGTAATTGTAAATCTATATCCTAAAAAAGGTGATGAAGTTGGAAAAATTAGACCAGCTGTAATTATTTCAGGAAATGATGAAAATTCAATTTTAGATACTGTTATTTTACTTCCTCTTTCAACTGATTTATTAGATGATATGTTTCCATATAGATTAAGAATAGAAAAAAGAGATAATCTAAAAGAAGATTCTGATATTTTAATCAATCAAATTAGAACTTTATCAAAAACAAGAATCAAAGAAAAAATTGCAAAACTTTCAAATGAAGAATATGATTTAGTAATACAAGCTCTTTGTAAAAATTTTCACTAGGATAATCTAATGCTTATAGGATATGCAAGAGTTTCTACAACTGACCAAAACTTAACACTTCAAAAAGATGCTTTAGAAAAAGCTGGATGTGAAAGAATTTATGAAGATGAACTAAGTGGTACAAAAGATAATCGCCCAGGTCTTTTAAAAGCTCTTGAGATGCTAAGAGAAAATGATACTTTAGTTGTATGGAAACTTGATAGATTAGGGAGAAGTGTAAAAAGTCTAATCGAGCTTGTTAGCGAATTAAATTCTAAAAATATACATTTTAAAAGTTTAACTGATTCAATAGATACATCAACACCAAGTGGAAGATTTTTCTTTCATGTAATGGCAAGTTTAGCTCAAATGGAAAGAGAATTAATTATTGAAAGAACAAAAGCTGGGCTTGAATCTGCTAAAAAACTAGGACGTGTTGGTGGAAGAAAAAGAACTATGACAGATAGTAAACTTGCAAGTGCAAAAAAACTTTTAGAATCAGGTGCTCTTCCAAAAGATGTAGCAAAAGATTTAGGTGTATCTCTTGCTACCCTTTATAGGTGGATTCCTGCAACATAAAAAAAATAAAATTTCTTTTTCTCTGCTATTTATATTTTTATTTTGCGAATCACAAACTAATATTAAATTTTTGAAGTAAAGAAATCATTATATAATAACTAATAATTGTAATAAATATTGAACCCAATAATGAGATATAGAAGTTAAAATATTTGAGAAAAATAGGCAAAATAACAAATAATACTAAAGAGGGAATAACTAACCAAAAAATTGAATATGAAAGTTTTGAGATAGTTTCTACATTTTTTGTATCAACATATATCCAAATAAAAGCCAACACGGATACAAAAGGTATAGATGCTAAGATAGCTCCAACGAATGAACTTCTTTTTGAAAGTTCTGATATACCCACAATTAAAATAGCAGAAATTAAAACTTTTATAATGTAATACATTCAAAAATGAAGGAGCTTAGTGTACTCCTATCAAAATTTATCTTGACATTCCCAATTAGTTTGCTTTATTTCCAATAAATATAATAAATGCTCCAATCATTGCTAAACTTGCACCAATAATATCCCATCTATTAAAACTATCTTTTTCAACTAATACAAGCCATATTAAAGAGGCTATTATATAAATTCCACCATAAATAGCATAAACTCTTCCTGCATTTTCTACATCAATTTTTGTTAAAACATAAGCAAAAAGAACTAAAGAAACAACTCCTAAAGCTATCCACCAAGGAGTTTTTCCAAGTCTAAAATACAACCAAAAAGCAAAACAGCCAAATATTTCAAAAAAAGCTGCTAAAAAGAATATCCCTAAATTACCTATCATTTATTTTATTTTTCTTTTATCATTCTTAAAATTCTCATAGAATTAAAAATAGCAAGTAAAGCTACACCAACATCTGCAAAAATCGCTTCTTTCATACCAATGATTGCTCCTGCACCAAGAACAAGAAAACCAATTTTAACTATCATAATAAAAACAATATTTTGATAAACAATTGTTTTAGTTTTTTTAGCAATTTTTATAGCATCAACAATAGATTGTATATTATCATTTAAAAGAATAATATCAGCAGATTTTACAGCTAAATCACTACCAATTCCACCCATAGCAATTCCAAGATCTGCGTTTGCTAAAGTTGGAGCATCATTTATACCATCTCCTACAAACATTACTTTTCCATCTTTTTGAAGTTCTATTATTACTTTATATTTTTCATCAGGAAGAACTTGAGAATATACTTTATCTATATCTAGTTTTTTAGCAACATAATTTGCTGTAATTTCATTATCTCCTGTTAATAATATAGGAATAATATTTTTTGCTTTTAAATCAGCAATTAATTCTTTTGCTCCATTTTTTATACTATCTTCTAAAGCAAAAACAGCAATACATTCTTTTTCTATAGATGCTAAAATAACTCCTGCTCCATCTTTTAAAGAGTTATTATAAAAATCTAAATATTTAGTATCTAATTTAATACCATTATTTTTTAAAAAAGATAAAGAACCAATCAGTACCATTTTATTTTCATAAATTGCACTAATACCAAGTCCAGGTACAAGTTTTATATCTTCGAGTTCAATATTTAATGGTATATTTTTATTTTTCGCAAAATCTACTATTGCTTTTGAAATAGGATGTTCACTTTTAGTTTCCAAAGAAGCTAAAATATCTAAATATTTTTCTTCATAAATAGCATCTTTAACACTTATAATTCCACTTGTTAAAGTTCCCGTTTTATCAAATACTGCATATTTTATATCTTTTATAATTTCTAGTATTTCAGGATTTCGTATTAAAATTCCTTCTTGTGCAGCTTTTCCAACAGAACTTACTATTGCAATAGGAGTTGCAAGTCCCAAAGCACAAGGGCAAGAAATTATTAAAACAGAAATTGAAGCTAATATAGCATTAAGAGCATCACCCACTATAAAATACCAAGCCAAAAAAGTGAGTATAGAAATAGCAATAACAATAGGAACAAAAATATTTGCAACATTATCAGCAAATCTACTTATAGGAAGTTTTTTACTTTGAGCGGTACTTAATAGTGCAACTATTTTTGATAAGGTTGTATCTTTTGATTCTCTTAAAACTACTACTTCTATAATTCCATTTGTATTTAAAGTTCCAGAAATTACTTCATCTCCGATAGTTTTATAAATAGGCATATATTCACCTGTAATCATAGAGGTATCAATATCTGCACTACCTTTTACAATAACTGCATCTGTTGAAATCTTTTCACCAGTTTTTATTAGAACTTTATCTCCTATTTTTAGTTGTGTTGCTAAAATAGTTTTAAAACTACCATCTTTGGAAATAAGTGTTGCATTTAAAGGAGCTAAGTCCATAAGTTTTTTTAAGAAATCAGTAGCTTTTGCTTTTGAACGCTCTTCAAGTAATCGTCCTAAAAGCATAAAACTAATTATAACAGCAGCTCCATCAAAATATAAGAATCTTAAATTTTCAGGAAATAGTGAAGGAAAAAATACTACAAAAACTGAGTAGAAATATGCAGCACTAGTTCCTAGTGCAACTAAAACATTCATATCATAATTTTTATTACTTACAGCCTTATAAGCCAAAATATAAAATCTTCTTCCTGAATAAAATTGAATAACGGTTGCAAGTGAAAACATAATATATTGATTGTTTAGCAAATTTTGAAGAGGGAATAAAACAAAATAAAGCATTATAATTGTGAGTGAAACACTTATAAAAAAATTATACTTTAGTTTATTGTAAGCAATTAATTTAGACTTTTCTAAAGCTTTTAAATCTTCTTCAACTCCATAGCCTAGCTTTCTGATTTTATTGAACAATGCTTCTTTATCTAAAAGTTTATTTTCAATCTCAAATTCCCCTTCGTTTGAAGCAAAACTTACTTTTGAAGAGAGTAAGCCATCAAGTTTATTGACAGCTTTCTCAATTCCATTTGAACAATTTACACAAGTCATTCCCGAAATATTTATTTTTATTATTTCTTTTGACATTTTTAATCCTTGAATAATTTATATATTTTAATTGTCTATTATTTCAAATCCTAGTTCTTGCATCTCTTTTTTAAATGTAACTTCTTGTTCTTCAGTTGAAATTTCGAGAGTAACTTCTTTTGGTGAAGTATTCAAGTTTACTTCAATCTCTCCAAAACTATCTTCTAACGAACCTTTAATAAGATTTACACAGCTCTTGCAAGAGATGTTATTTGCTTTAAATATTTTTTTCATGTTTTTATTTATGACCCATTTTTTTCATTTCTTTATCACTCATACCATTTTTAGTTTTTTCATTAGCCATATCTTGATGCATTTTTTTCATCTCTTCATCATTCATGCCATTCATTTTATCATGCATTTTTTTCATTTCTTCATCAGTCATACCATTCATATTCATATGGTTCATCATTTTTCCTTCATGCATGTGGTCGCCCATATGAGTAGCTTGTTGAGTTGTAGATTTATTAGCTTCAGCTGCATATAATGCACTACTTACAAATAACCCTAAACCTAATAATACTGTTGATAACTTTTTCATTTTAAATCCTTTTTTATTTTATTCGTAATTATATTTCTTTTATGAGGAATCTATGTGGAGTGATAATTAAAACCAGAATTTCACACCAGCTACTGCATATACTTCATCTAATGATGAAATATCATTTGTATTGCCTAAATTTTTATTCCATTCAACTCCTATATAAGGTGCGAATTCTCTTGTAATTTCATATCTTAATCTTGTACCTATTGTAATATTTGAGAATCCGCTTCCAATACCCATTTCTTCATTATCTTTTGTATAAGCAGATAATTGAATACTTGGGGTTAATATAAGCTTTTGTGTTAATAATGCATCGTATTCAGCTTGAGTTTTTAATCCAACATTTCCATCTTCACCTAATAAAAGAGTAGTTCTTGTTTCAAAGAAATATTGAGATAATCCTTGCAAACCTATAATACCCCAAGTTTGATGAGCTTTATTATTCTTATCATAACCAATACCTACCTGAGCATCCCAAAAAGGAGAAATTGCTCTTGAATAAACTAATTGGTTTTCACTATTTGCAGATTCATTTTTAACTTTCTCACCTTCTGAATAAATATAAATCTTATTTATATCATAACCTGCATATCCATATACATCCCAATTAGTAGCTTTCTCATCACTAAATTGATATTCAAGTTTATCTACAACTAAAGAACTTCTAAAAATATCTCCTTCACCTTCCATTGCAAAACTATTTGTTGTAATAAATCCCAATAGAGATGTTGCTAATAATAATTTTTTCATAATAAAACTCCTTTAAGATACTATTACTTTTCTGAACATATCAGTCATATGATAAAGTAAATGACAATGATAAGCCCAAGAACCTTTTGCATCTACATTTACTCTAAAACTTATTTTTGAACCTGGTTGTACAACAATTGTATGTTTTCTCGGTAAATAATTGTCATCACCTGTTTCTAAATCACTCCACATACCATGTAAATGCATAGGATGATTCATCATCGTGTCATTAATATATGTTATTCTTAATCTTTCTCCATATTTGAACTCTAAAGGTTTTGCATCTTTATAAGTTATACCATTAATAGACCACATATATCTTTCCATATTTCCTGTAAGTCTTAAAATTATCTCTCTATCAGGATATTTATCATTAGTTGTAGGAGTTAATGATTTTAAATCTGCGTATGTTAAAACTCTTCTTCCATTATTTCTAAGTCCAACTCCTGGGTCATCAAGTCTATATTGTGGATTCATTGCTACTGCATCTACTTGAACACCTGTTGATTCTTCAAGTTTAGTAATTGGTATTTCTTTTTTCTGATTACTATTCATAGCTGACATATCATGCCCCATCATAGAGTGATTCATTGTAGTTTTTGGTTTTTCCACACTAGACATGTCCATTCCTGCTCCATATTTCATAGCACTTTCTTGTTTAGCAGGTTTTTGAGTTTCCATAGTTGACATGTCATGTTCAGAATTATTATCACTAGTTCCTCCCATACCCATATCGGCATGTGTTAATATTGGAAATGCATCCATTTGTGGAGTTTGAGCAATCACTTTTTCATCAAAAGTTAAAGCTCCAAGGGCATATCCACTCCTATCAATACTTTGAGCAAAAATTGAATAAGCTTTATTTACTTCAGGTTCTACTATTACATCATAAGTTTCAGCAACTCCTATTCTAAATTCATCAACAGTTACAGGTTGAATATTATTCCCATCCGCTGCAACCACTGTCATTTTAAGACCAGGAATTCTTACATCAAAAAATGTCATAGCTGCACTATTTATAAATCTTAATCTAATTTTCTCACCATTTTTAAATAATGCTTTAAACCCTGTAGCTGGATTCTCACCATTCATTAAATATGTATATGTATATCCTGATACATCTGAAATATCTCTATCTGTCATTTTCATTTCATTCCACATTTTTCTTTCACTAAATGCTTCAAAGAAACCTTTTTCTTTTACTTCATCAAAAAAATCACCAACAGTTCGTTGTTTAAAATTATAATAAGAAGCAGAAAGTTTTAGTTTTCTATAAACTGAAGATGGTTTTTCATCTGACCAATCTGATAATGAAATTACATATTCTCTATCATATTCATATGGGTCTTTTATTTTTGGTTCAATTATAATTGCTCCAAAAACACCTTCTTGTTCTTGAAATCCAGAGTGTGAATGATACCAATAAGTCCCACTTTGAAGTATTGGAAATTTATAAGTAAAAGTTTCTCCTGGTTTAATACCATTAAAGTTGCTAAATCCAGGAACACCATCCATAGAAGCAGGTAAAATAATTCCATGCCAATGAATAGAAGTATCTTCATTAAGATTATTAGTGACATTTATTGTAACTGTATCACCTTCTTTCCATCTAAGAGTAGGACCACTTAGCATTCCATTTACTGTTTTTGCAATACTTGGATTACCAGTAACATTTACAGCTATTTTTTCAATGCTTAAATTAAATGTATTTCCACTTAATTCAATCGTTTTTTTTCGAGCTGAAATTTTAGAATTTGCACTCAGGTTTATAGGTATAGAGGCTATGATACTTGTTGCCAAAACACCTTTTACAAATGTTCTTCTGTTCATATTATTCATAGGAAATTCCTTTTTTATTCATATTGAAGATATTACTATTTATATAAGGAATGAATGTGTAGAAAAATTTTATAAATAGTTAAAAATCTAATTATTTAGTTTATTTAAAAAACATTCCACCCATCATAAAACGCCCCGTAAACAAAGTACTTATTAAAAATAGACTAATACCTATTTTTAATATATTTTAGAAAAAGAATTTATTACTCCTAAAAAATTCGTAAATGATTATTTAAAAAACCATATAACATCAAATACAGAGCATCTTTATAGAAATATACAATCAAAAGATCTATTTTATGAAAAAGATAATGATGAGGGAATAAATACTTTAGTTAAAAATCCAAAACCATATGATTGGTATAGAAATGAAATTGAAAAATATATTTATAAAGTTTTATTGGATGAGATTTATGAAAAAGATGAAGAACTAAAATCTTGGATAGATTTTGAAGATGATATAAATGATTGTTGTATAAAATAGAAGTTTAAATATTTTAATTATTTAAAAGAAATCATCAACTATTTTTTTAATAATTGGATGATCTTGTTTCCAAATAACAAATATAGATGCCATTCCAGTAAAAAGAACAATTAGTGCATCAGATTGAGCATTTTCATAATCAGCATGAAATATACCAACAGCTAAAAGATTTGTAAAAATCATAATAGTTAAATATCCAATTTTCATTTTTATATCCTTGTGTAATTTTTAAAGAATTATACAAGTGATATTTGATTTTGGCAAGTTTTTAAAATATTAAATAAAAAAATTATCAAGATATCCTCAACTTGGTATATTTTTCTCACAGAGAGTGCAAGCACAGCAGTGAAATTATGTAAAAATACACAAAGTAATATATAGGACTAGAGGTGATTTACACAGTTTAATTTACAGTCCTTACAGCATTAGAAGAATCTAAAATATCGTTTACTATATCAGTATCTTTCTCCGATAAAATAGATATAAACTTTGAAAGATTATTATCGTGTATTACATCATTTAGTATATTGCTATTAACATCAAGTACTTTGGATAATTGTTCTATGTCCTCAACTTCATAATATTTAAGAATTTTTTGTAATAAAATTTCTATTGTAATCATTAGTGCTCCTAAAAAAATTAAAGTTTATCTTTTAATATAGAGTTAAAAGTTTGTCAAATTTTTATGTATAAATTCTTCTCAATTAATCTTACTTTATTGTATTTCTTGTCTGTTCAAACTATCAATAAGTGTACTTCTTTTAACTCCAAATGTTCTGCATATTGCAGCTTTACTCATTCCATCATTTAGAGCTTTTTTAATAGCTATCATTTTTTCATTATCAATAGCTCTTGGTCTTCCACCTCTAATACCTCTATTTTTTGCAGCTTCAAGTCCAGCTTTTACTCTTTCTTGAATTAAACTTCTTTCAAATTGAGCTAAAGTTCCAAATATATGAAAAAATAGTTCACCAGATGCTGTTGTTGTATCCATACCTTCAGTAATAGATACAAAAGAAATATTTTTACTTTTTAAATCTGTTATTACAGATATTAAGTGAGCTAAACTTCTTCCAAGTCTATCTAATTTCCATACAACTAAAGTATCACCTTCTTTTAAAAATTCTAAAGCTTTATCTAAACCAACTCTTTTATCTTTTGAACCAGATGTTTTATCAGAAAATATATTTCTTTCATCTACACCATATTTTAAAAGTGCATCTTTTTGTAAAGATAAATTTTGATCATCAGTTGAAACTCTAATATAACCTACAAGCATACGAAAAACCTCTTTTATATAGTTTTCGTATTGTATCACAATCCGATAGTATTTATCGTATAAAAATTAGCAATTTCTTTGAATATTTTTGATAATTTTAAAAAGGTGTCGGAAAACAAGTGTTTAATAGTAATTAATCTACTAGTTATATAAAAAATCAAATCTCAGCATAAAATCACATTTACCTTTTTGCTCTATACACTCTTTTATTTTATTCCCTAGCCTAAAATCTGCATATTCTTGAAGTATTTCAAAAGTTTCTTCCGCAGTTTTATTTAAAAATAGTGCTAATTTTTCAACTTGATAAACTTTCTACTATTAAAAAACAAATCTATTTTTTCTAGATTATCCGTTAAATTGTTTTTGATATTTTCTAATTCTTTTTCCACATATTTTAAATCATTTTTATCAAATATATAATGTATTTCAACAGAAAAAACCTCATTTGTCTCTTCATCTTCATAAAAAATTGTTTCACCAAGATATCCAAATCTATCAGCTGCTCTACTACTTTGAACTGCTACCATAAATTTATATTCTATATCTCCAGTTGTAAATCTTCCCATACTTTTCTTCCTAATTAATAGTTTAAAAAATGTTCTCTTACATCCTGTAAGAATTTATCTTTATCGAATATTTTTGTATGATGAATTAATATTTCAGAAGTTTTAGCTCTTACTTTTGTTCCTTTAGAAAAAGATGTTTTTACATTACCAAAATGGGTTGTTCTTTTATTATCATCACCCACCACTAAAATCATACCTCTTCCATCATCATCAAGATAATCAATTACTGAATCTAACTTATACACATAATCTTCCCCAGGAACTGATCTTCTTAATTTACACTCTATGACATGTAAATGATTATCTTTCATCATTAAAATATCAAATTCATTTTGTAAAAATGGTGCAAACTCTACTTTTACATTAAACATTACATGATCAAAATCAAAATTATCAACAATTAACCAATAAATATACTCTTCAAATATAGTTCCTTGAATAAACATTCTATCATTTAGCTTATCTAGTTTTTCAAGAGCTTTTTTAATTTCGAAATGCCCATCTATTTCATCAAAAGTTTTATGTTGCATTAAAGCTGCAAAATTTTGATATTCTTCAAGATTATTACAAATTTGCATTACTATATCTTTTCTACTATATGCTTCTATTTTACTTCCCATGGAAAGAAGTTCATATCCTTTTAGAATAAAGTGAGTTAATATATCTTTATTTTGAGAAATCTGTTTTTTTTGCATAGAGTTTTTTGTAACAATATTATAACCATTATCAAAAATATCATAAGCTATGAAATTTGCACCTTTATCAAGTAATCTATCTGAAAGAATAATAGTTGAAGACACTAGCCCATCTGTTGCATTAAAATAGATATTTAAAAAATCATTATTTGATATTTTAAGTATCTCTTCATAACAAGATATAATTGAATCATAAGAGTCTTCATCTATTTTTATAGCATGTGTTTTAAAATCTAAATTATAAAACTCTTTAAATTTTTCTTGTGAAGATAAAACTTTTTTTATCATATTTATTTCATATTTAGAATCATCATGAATTATTATATGTTTTTTAATTTTATCTTTAAATTCTACTAAAATTGGATAAATAGAAGAATCATGAATTCCTAGAAGTGAAATTAGTATCATTGTGTTCCTTGTTTACGTATTTAAAACAAAAGTGTACCTATTTTTAATTTATATTTATATTTTAAATATCTTCTAATGATAATAGTCATCATTGTTTCTAGAACTACCAACAATTAAAAGAAGTAGAAGTAATCCAGAAAAAAATAAAATAAAAATTGATCCTAATGCTACATTAAAATCTGTTTTTGTTTTTATATATAAAAAATTTCCAATTACAATAATTAAAGAAAAAACAATTGATAAATATTTATTTATTTCATTATCTCTTAAGAAGAAAAATCCACATGCAATCAATATAAATGGAATCATCATTATCACTGCATTATATATGTTTATAGGTGTATAATCATATTTCTCATCACTATAATTATTTAATTTCATTCCAAAATATACAAGACCAACTATAAATAATATTCCTATAAAAATTATTGTAATTTGCATTTATATTCTTTTAATTTTTTTAAATTTTTGTAAAATCATTTATACTTAGAATAAATATGACTATGATAAGTCTTTAGTAATGAGAATTATCACTAGAAGAACTATCATAGCTATCATCATAATGAGATGTTGAAGTGGTATCTTCATATAAACTATCATTATATGAATCATCGTCATTATTCTCAGCTCTACTTACACCATAAGGATTACCATAAATATCCAAACAACCAATCATTGGAGCACCATTTGCAGGATTATATTTTGTAGGAGCACAAAAATTTTCTTCATCATCACTATATTTAATATATTGCTTATCTTTACTTGTTGAAAAAAATGAAAATATAAAAATAATAGCTATAAGTAAAAAAATAAATTCCATTCATTCTCCTTTTGTAAATCTACTAAGAATAAATCTTAGTAGTAATATTATCTAACTAAACCTCCTATAGTTTCACCTTCACTCGATGAAAAACTATGTGTTTTTACAACATTTCCTTCAAATAGTACTATTAAAGTTTTTTTAGTATCATCTGTTCCTTTTACAAACCAATTTACTATAGGAACATAATTTACTCCTTTTTGAACACTTCTTGAGTGATGATATTCCCATTTTTCTAAGCCATTATCCATAAAACCAATATTTCTAGGCTCTCCAAAAGATTTTCTTACATCTGCTTTTGTAGATTTACCATCTTCAATCATATTCAAAATACTATCTTGAGTTACATTTTCGATTCTATCGTTTCCTGTTTTAACTGCACAACCTGTAAACAAAACTGTCCCTAAAACTAAACTTGATGCTATTAAACTTATTTTTTTCATTATTTTCCTTTGTATTGTTATTGTGTAATATATCCTATAAACTTGGGTTTAAAAAAACTTTAATGTTTTTTCTAGAGTATATTTTTTTACTCTCTTTTACTCTAGTAACTGGTTTAAATCCCCAAATAACTCTTGTTTTAATACTACTTGTATCTACTGAAATTTTTGTTTTCATTTTCATATTCCTATTTTAGTTAAAATGTATATTTTAAATTTAAATGAGCTTTTTCATAATCATAATCAAATCTTGAAGAAGTCATATTATAAAATTTATATTCAAGATTTAAAGCTATATTTTTTGTTATTCTATAATCGACACCTGCTCCATAACCAAATCCAGCTCCATCTTTATTATCTATTCCTTGTAAGGCTCCCGAACCTATTGCATATAAAAATAAATCTTGATTAAATATGGCATATCCGATTTTTAAATCACCAGATAAAGTATATACATCTATACTTTTGTTAGTGATATCTGTACTACCATACGCAAAATCTATTGATGTACCTACAACAATATTTGAATCAAAGTATTTGTTAAATCCATATCCTAAATTAAACTATGAATATGTTTTATCTAAAACTTTTGAATTTGAAATTCCAATATGAAAATCTGGAACTAATTCAGCATAAGAAACTGAAGACATAACTACTGAACTAACAAATATTTTCGTAAGATATTTCATTTTTCTCCTTGTGTTAAATTTATGCAAGAATTATAAAAACTTTAAACGAAGATATAAGTTCGTTTAAAATAAATGATTAATTTAATAATTTATTTATCTTAAAACGGTATATTTATTTTCTTATTTTAAAATATATGGAATAGATAAATGAAACATGATTACGATAGAACTATCACAAGATTAATTACGATTCTTTCAAAGTTTTCTCACAATGAAATTTTAAATCCAAAAGATTTAGCAGAAGAATTTAATGTTAGTGTTAGAACAATTCAAAAAGATTTGAAAGAAAAGCTTATGTCAAATTTTCCAATATATATGCATAAAAAAGGTGAGTATAGATTAAGCGAAGGAGCTTCAATTACTAAATCTAGTTTAACTAATGATGAAATGATTATTTTATCTTTAGCTCTTTCAAAATTTAAAGATGTAAGTGATTTTGATATAACAACAGATAATCTTTTAAAAAAGCTTTTAAAACCAAATTTAAATAATCCATATTTTATGAAATATAATGATATTGAAGATTTAGATATTGATTCAAAAATTGTACAAACAATTGAAGATGCTATAGAATATTCAAATATAATTGAAATAAATACAAAAAATGGTTCTAAAATAGTTGAAGCATACAAAGTAGTAAATTATGGAGGAATATGGTATTTATTTGCAAGAGATACTAAAGATAAGAAAGTTAAAACATTTATGTTATCTAAAATAAAATCTGTAAATTTAACTTCGGAAAAATATACTTTTTCAAAACATGTAATTGAACAAATGCTTCAAAAGGCTCATTCTCCATATTATCAAGATGGTAATACTTATAATGTAAAAGTAAAAGTTGATAGTGAGATTTCTCATTTTTTTGAACAAAAAGAGTTTTTACAATCACAAGAAATAGAAGAGAAATTAGAAGATGGAAGTTTAATAATAAATTTTGATATAAGTCATGATGAAGATATAGATAATATAATTAAATCTTGGTTGCCACATATTGAAATAATTGAACCTATAAGATTTAGAGATAAGTTAAAAAATGAGTTAAAAGAGTATTTAAAAAGGATATAAATTATCTTATACTAATTTAAACAAATTTTATTAAAATGAAAAATTATACACAAGGGTTAAATAGATGAATCAGGGTAAAACATTTAAATTATTTGTGAGTTCAACATTTAGTGATTTCTCAGTTGAAAGACGATTACTTCAGGAGTACGTATTTCCAGAGATCAAAAGATATTGCAATGAAAGTAACTTAATTTTTCAACCTATAGATTTAAGATGGGGAGTTTCAAATGAAGCTCAACTTGATCAAAAGACTCTTGAACTTTGCCTAGAAGAAGTAAGAGCATCTAAAATAAATCCTCATCCAAATTTTCTTATTATGGCAGGAGACAGATATGGATGGATACCGCTTCCATATTTAATTAAAAAAACAGAATATGAAACAATAGTAACTAATATTGAAAAAGAAGAAGATAAAGAACTTTTAAATACTTGGTATAAACTAGATGAAAATCAAATACCTGCTTCTTATATTTTAAGCGAAAGGAAAAATGAATTTGTAGAGTACTCAAATTGGGGAAAAATAGAAAATCATTTAGGTTATATTTTACAAAATTCTGTAAATAAATCTTCATTATCAAAAGATGATAAAGAAAAATATTTTATGAGTGCAACTGAGCATGAAGTTATCGAAGGAATATTTAAATATTTAAACATAACACCTTCTCAAGAAATTATTTTACAAAAAAATAAGGCATTTTTAGAAATAGATTCAAAAAATGTATATGCTTATATAAGAAATATAAAATCAATAGATGAATCATTTAAAAACAAGTTTATAGATAAAGATTTAAAAAATGTGGAAAAATTCAAAAAAGGCATTAAAGAATCTATTGAAAATAATAATATTTTAGAAGTTGATATAGAGTTAGAAAACATTTCAAAAGATAATATAAATGGAAGCTTATTATATAACTATGAAACTATTAAAAATGATAAAGAGTCAAGCTTTGTAAAAATAATGATTTATAATTTAAAAAAATCGATTGACTCATATAAAAACACTATAAGAGATTTATCAAAAGATGAAATTGAAGCTTTAGAACAAAAAAGTTTCAAAGAGCTAAAAATAAAGAACTTTTTAGGAAGGGAAGAAACTTTACAAGATATTGATAAATATTTAAATAATGATAATAATCAAGCACTTGTAGTTTATGGAAAAAGTGGACTTGGAAAATCTTCACTTATGGCAAAAGCTATAGATAATGCACAAAATAAGTACTTAAATAAAAAAATTGTTTACAGATTTGTTTGTTCAACCGTAAATCTTGCAACAACTTCTGATATATTAATTTCAATTTTAAAAGAAATTGGAATTAATGAAGAAATAAGAAAAATTAAAAATCCTCAAACTTTACAAGAAGAAAATGAAAAAATTGATGAGTTTTACTATAGAGTTTATGATCACTTAAAATCTATTAAAGAAGATACTATTATTTTTATAGATGCAGTTGATCAGTTAATAAATGAAGATGAATTTATTTGGCTTCCAAAAGAGTTACCAAATAATTTAAAAATAGTAATTTCAGCTTTAAATGACAAGAACTATAAAAATGATAGTAAATACTTTGAAGATATTAAAAATAGAACTAAAAATATTTATGAATTACAAGCATTTGATCTAAATAATGCAAGAGAACTAGTAGTAAATTTATTAGAAAAATATAATAGAAAAATATCAAAAGAACAGATGAATTATTTACTTGATATTTATAAAAATATAAACTCTCCTTTATATCTAGTTGTTGTTGCTCAAGATTTAAAATATTGGAAATCAACAGATAAAAATCAAACTTTAGAAAAAACTCAAAAAGATGCAATTATAAGTTTTATTAATAATTTATCAAATATTCATCATCACAATAAAGAGTTTGTAAAAAAAGTGTTTGCTTATATTTCATTAACTGGTGGATTAAATGAAAATGAACTATTAGAGTTATTATCTAGCGATAAAGAATTTTTAAACAAAATAGCTCCTGAAACATTTCACACGAATACTACAAAAGAGCTACCTATTGTAATTTGGTCAAGATTACATACTCAAATTAAAGAATTTATAAAAATAGAAAATATAGATAATCAAAGTGTTATGAAGTTTTTTCATAGAGAGTTTGATAATATTTCTAAACTTACTCAGGATGAACATAAACACTTAGTTGAACTTTTACAAAACTTAATGTTTAAATATCAAGATAAAGATTTTTATTTAAATAGATTTACCTTTTTGTTTATTAAAATAATTTCTCTATTTCTAATTAAATATAATTATGCTCTTGAATTAATAAATCTAAGAAAATTTAAAAATTTAAAATGGATAAAAAATTTTATAAATGTATTTCAAAATCATGCTGATTTTTATCAAAAATATTCAAAGACATCAAATTCAATTAGTTTAAAAAAACTCTTATTAGAAATAATAGATTACGTAATATCAATTGATATTGATAATGAAACACATTTAATTAAGGAAAAAATATTTTTAATATACACTATTTCTTCTTCATATGCATATATTAACGATACATTGAATATAACAAAGTTTACTAATATTTTTGAAAATTTAATTTTACCTTTATTCAGTAAAAATAATGAAGAGTGGTTTGATTACTATGTATACTACTGTATTTCAAAATCTTTATTACTTTATAAAAATAATAATTATAATAAATCAATCTCTTTACTAGAAGAATTGAGAATCTTATTAGAAAAAAATACACAGGATCACTTATTGGATTCTTTATCCTGCGTATATCAAAATTTAGGAATTATTTATTCAGAGAATGATAAGAATGATAAGGCATTAGAAGTTCTAAATTCAAATATTAAACTTTTACAGAATTATGACTGCTTCGAAAATAAAGAAGCTGATTTAGCTAATGCTTATCAAACTGTTGCATTAATATACTGTGATAATAAAAAAAATTTTAAAAAAGCTTTGGAATATATTAATTTATCTAATGATATTTACAAAAATTTATTTAATAAATTTCCAAATATTCATTTAAAAAATTATGCAAGCTCACAAAATGCATTAGCCCATATTTATAGTTTTCTAAAAGAATATGATGGTAAAGATCTAATAGCCCAAGATAAAGCATATAGCTTAATAAAAAATGCATATACCACATCTTCTCAAGAGAACATTTACCTTCTTTTACTTTACACAAATAACTATGCAAGTTTGTTATACAAAAAAAGAAAGCTAAATGAATCATTAAAATATATTGATATTTATCGTGAAATTTACAAAATGTTAAATGAATCCAATTACGAAATTTTTTATGACTGCAAAATAACTTATTTTAATCTTACTTGGAATTTTTATAAAATTAAAAAAGATATTAATATTGAAGATAAAAAAGAGATTATACAAGAGTTATATTTACTATCTCTTGATCTTTATGGAATTGAGAGTGATGAATTTAAAAAAATATTAATAGAAATTGATATTTTAAATAATAAAGTACATAACAAAATAAATAGAAATGATCCTTGCATATGTGGTAGTCCGAAAAAATACAAAAAATGCTGTGGAAAATAATAAACTTTTTAAGTAGAAATACTGAGAAAAAATTTTCTCAGTATTTGTTATCATAGATATGCTTCAACTCTTGATAATACTATATTATTTTTACTTTTATTTATTACTTTTGCTAAAAAAGAATATTTTATATTTTTTTCTTCATCAAAAATCTTTTCAATTTCATACTCAGATAAGAAATCTTCTAAAATCTCTATTTCCATATTAGCTTCTAATTTTTTACTAAACTTATGAACTCTAATAATGGAACCTTTTCTAGCTTTATTTAATGATCTAAAAGGAATAAATTTTGCTTCAGATAAAGTTAAAGATTTCGATTCAAATATTTCTATAGCTTTTTTTAAATTTTTAATATTTATTTTATATTCATTAATTTTATGATTTATAGATTCTAGAGTTAAAGTAAATTCATTCTCATAATTCTTTTCTTTACTTAATTTATCACTCAAAAATCTTTCTTCCTCAGCCAAAAATAAATTATTTATTTCTTGTATCTCTAAATTTTTATTTTTAAATATTTTATTAATTTGTTTTGTAAAGTAATAAATAGCAGAAGTTGTAAGTATGCTTGAAATAAAAGTAAATATAAATAAATTATAATTACTTTTATAAAATAATATTGATAAAAGTATAAGTGTTCCCAATACAAAAAACATATTATTTCTCTTAGTTGTTGAAATAAAAGTATCATTTTTAGCTTTTTTATCAATAATTTCAATCTTATTAATTTTTTCTTTTTCTAATTTATATATAGATTTATCAAAAATTTCTTTTAAATTCTTATATTTTTCATTTAATTCATTTTCTAAAATTATCTTTTCAGATTCAAACTTATCTAGACTATCATTTGATAATATTTTTAAATTATTGCTAATTATTTTATATTGACTAACTATTCCTTTTCTTGCATTAATCCATAATTCTGTAATTGAATTTTGAGAAATATTAAAATTATATCTTGGCATATTAAATATATCTCTAATAGTATTTGTATTATGTAAAATAGCTTCAGTAGTTTTGTATAGTTTTGATTTCATTTCTTTAAAATGTCCATCAATCTCATTTTTATACGGCAAGAAAAAAGGATCTGTATTTATTTGCTCTATAAAATCCATTTTAATGTTCAAACATACATCTATAGCTTGTTTAGCTTCAATATTTTCATCAAATGAAAATAAAAATTTTGCTTTTTCATAATATACTTTTGCAAAATTATTTGTCAATTCTTCTGCAAGTTTTATATACTTTTCACCTTCATGTTTTTTATCAGAAAATATAGAAGCTTGAACAATAAGTAAATAACAGTGAGAAGCTCTATATATATTATTATTTTTCTCAGCAATTTTAGCAGCTCTTAAAAGATATTCTTCTATTTCATAAAATAAACTTTTTTTTGCACTTGTAATATATAATTTTGCCAACCAATAGTTTGTTTCAAAATCTAACGGTTTAAGATCCAATGCTTTTTTTAAGTGTTTTATTGCAGTAGAATAATCTCTAATATCTATTGCATATTGAGCTTCTTGTTTTTGTTCAATTGCAGCTAATTTATTTGGAATTTTTAATAATTCAAAACCTTCAATTTTATCATTATTATCAATAATTAAATTAATTTCTTCATCTTCTTGATATTGGTTATCTAATAAAATACTATCACTATCTTCTGATAAGAATTCATCATCAAAATTATTTTCAATAATTTCTAAATCTACTGTATTTAAATTTAAATCTTTGTTATTAATTAAATTTAATTCATATAGAGAGGTTAATAAATCAACAGAAATTTTTTCTGCTATATCTTTTACATTATCTGTATCTTCAAATTTTTTAATTCTATGGTTTCTTTCAAGTTCTCTTTGCCAATTTGACATATTGATATCATCTGAATATTCAATAATACTTTTATAACTTTTTCCAATACAAAAAACTAAAACTCTAGTATTCGAGTTATCTTTTATAGCTTCTTTGTATTCTAAATGTGTATAAGATAATTCTTCACCATCAGGTATAGTTCCATATGATTCACCAACTAATAGTATCATAACCTCTGATTTTTTTGCATAGAAAAGTGATTCAGCCAAAGGAGATCTTGTTGATGCTTCATTGTTATTTAAATCAATAGCTTTCATAAATTTGTATTGATTAATTTTTTCTCTTAAAATTTTACGTAACTCTTTAAATTCTTCAAATCTTGAAGCTAAAAATATTTCATAATGACTATTTTGTGTCTCTAGCAAATTAATATACTCCTAATTTATTTTTATACTTAAATTCAAACCAACAGCTAATTACATTTGTAATTAATTATCCTATTCATGTTTCTAATCATATCCCTATCATAATCTTTAGTCTCTTCATCTAAACTATCATATAATACAAGGCATTTATGTAACTTAATATTTTTATCAGTTTTTTCAGAATATTGCCATCCATTTAAATAATGGAATGCATTCCATCTATTATGTTCACATCTAGCTAATTTTTCCTTTCCTAAATCACTATTATCATATTCCAAATATTTTTGTTTTATTTTTATATGATCAGCAGAAGTTCTATTAGATTCTTTCTCAAAATAACTTCTTTCTTCCCAAGATTTTTTATTATTTGGTGATGCATTTTCATTATATATTTTATTTGTTTCTTTTGCTTGGATATCTCTTATCTCATCTATTAAATACTCTTTTGTACAAATATCTCTTGTTAATCCAAAAGTAAAGAAATTTTCAAATGAATTTTGATTTGATTTTATACAATTGCTAATATTATATTCATTAAAAATTGCTAATATAATATTTGTTTTTAACTCTTTTGTTTCTATTTCTTTAAGATAAGTAATATTTGAAAGATTTGCTGCAATTCCAAGATTTGTTTCTTCATCTTCATAACAAACAAATATATTTGTTAAATTTCTACCATACCAAAAATCTTTTATATATGATAATTTTGAATCGATATCAAACTTTATATATTTTAATTCAATATTAGGAACATTATGTATTTCTGTATAATTTAATTCTACTTTCTTTTGAAATTTTTTTGGATTCTTATCTAGACAATATATTGTTAATTTATTTTCATTTGGTAATTGTCCCATTATGCAAGCTTGAAAGATTACTTCATATGATAAATTTGTATTTCCTAAAATAACAATAGAATATTCTTCATTTCTAGATAATATTTCGTAATTTTTTCCATCTATGTCATATTTTTTAAATAATTCTCGTGAAGCATCTTCATAATATGAATAAAGTTTAATATTTGAACCTTGAAGCAATCCATTTTCTTTATGAAAGTACCTTAAACTTCTATTTTCTATTTGTACATAAATTTTTACATTTTTATCTATAGTTAATATCTGACTTACTATTTCTATATTATCAATATCATTGCCTGATGAAACTATTATATGTTTTTTTTGTTCTAATTTTAATTTTTTTAAAGTTTCTTGATTTTTTGGATTAGCAATTAATACACTTACATTAGAAATTTTCATATATTGCCTAATATATATATTTTCTATATCTTGTACTACAATTATTATTTTACTTTTTAATTTTAATTCACTATCAATATATATACGATTTTTATCACAAAGCCCTATAATAATTATCGAGTTTTTATTACGATTAAAGAAATAAAGTTTTATTGAATTCCACCAATGGAATAATTTAAAACCTCCATATATAATCACTAATAGAGAAAGACCTGTTGCAAAAGCATCAATAACTTTCCAAAGATCTCCATTAGCAAATGCAATTAAATTTTCCATTTAGTAAACTTCCTTAAAATAAAAATCTTATTGATAGTGTAAACAAATTTTATCATTCATTATGAATTTTTAGTTTATCCCAAAAACCTTTAACATCACATATTTTGAAACGCTTAGAGATGATTGTTTTGCTTTTTTAGTAATTTCATCTTTTTGTTCTTTAGTAAGGTAAATTACTATTTGTTCTTGTTTTAATTCGTCAGCTTCAAGTTTTGGTCTACCTTTTGGGTTTAAAACTTTTTTAGTTTGACCTCTACCAGAGTTTACAAATTCATCTAATTCATTCACATTGTTTTGAATATTTTTATCTTCAACAAATGCAAATGATTTTTTTTCATTTTTTTTAAATATTGACTCTTTCATTTATTAACCTTTATTTTATTTATATTTTATAATTAAATTAATATTAATTTATTAGTAAATAAATACTAATTAACTATTTACATATTCAACTAATTCATCAAAGAAGTTATTAAAGTCATGATAAGCTTTAGACTTTTCATCAAGGAATTCAAGTATTCCTAAACCATTAGAAAATGAGTTTTTATATGCTTCTCTCTCATAAATTACACTTTCACATAGTTTTATATCTTCAAGGTTTTTATCTTTAATATATTGTTTTAAATCTTCTATTTTTTTAGTTAAAAATGGATTAGGACTAGCTTTTGAAATAGTAATAAGTGCTTTAACATTTGGATTAAAAGCTTTAGCTTGATTAAACAAATTTATCATTTTATTTAAAACAGCAATATCTAAATCACTTGGAAGTGTTGGAATAATTACTAAATCACTAATTGCTAAAGCTTGTCTCATCTCTTCACTATCTCTTCCACCAGTATCAATTACTATTGAAGAGTATTTATTTTGTAAACTTTTAACTTCTTTACCTAAACTACTTCCAAATTTAGAAACAGTATTAAAAATCAGATCAATATTTTCATTAGCTCTAATGTTTGTAAATACTTCAATACTTCTTTGAGGATCTGCATCAATTAGCAAAGTATCCTCTTTTAAAAGTCCTAGCTTAACTGCAATATTTAAAGCAATTGTAGTTTTTCCACTACCACCTTTTTCATTACAAACTGAAATTATCATTTTAATTCCTTAATATTTTAATATTAAATTATAATTAAAATGATATTAATTTACTATTAAATAAATATCTAATTATTTGTTTATAATAAAATATTAATATTTTAGATAAATTCTATGGAGCAATATTATGCAAAAAATTTCAACAATATTTAACCCTCTTAGAAGTTACAAAAAAGTATAATCAAATCAATTGAAAATTAAACTATGTAATAATATTTAGGGGTCATTATCTTATGGGTGAAGAGAATAAAAAAGCACTTGAACAACAATTATGGAATATTGCAAATGAGCTTAGAGGTAAGATGGATGCCGATGAGTTTAGAGATTATATTCTAGGTTTCATCTTTTATAAATATCTATCTGAAAAAATTGAAAACTTTACAAATGAACTTCTAAAAGAAGATGGTATTACATTTACAAGTCTTGATTCAAATAACTCTGAGCATGAAGAGATATTAAATAGCCTAAAAGATGATTGTGTTCAACAACTAGGATACTTTTTAAAACCAAATGAACTCTTTTCAGCTATGGCAAAAAAAGGAAATAGTGATAACAATAATTTTATCCTTGATGATTTAACACAAGTATTAAGACATATAGAGTCTTCAACTATGGGAACAGAGAGTGAAGATGATTTTGAACATTTATTTGAAGATTTAGATTTAACTAGCACAAAACTTGGTCGTACTGAAGAAGCAAAAAATAAACTAATAGCAAAAGTTCTATATCATCTTGATAATATTAACTTTGAACTAAAAAATCATGATAGAGATGTTTTAGGTGATGCATATGAGTATCTAATAGGGCAATTTGCAGCAGGTGCTGGTAAAAAAGCAGGTGAATTTTATACTCCTCAAGAAGTATCAAAAATATTAGCAAAACTTGTAACTGTTGGAAAAACTAGATTAAAATCAGTATATGATGCAACATGTGGTTCTGGTTCACTACTTCTTCGTGTAGCAAAAGAAGTTGAAGATGTGTCAAACTTCTATGGTCAAGAGTTAAATAGAACTACATATAACTTAGCTCGAATGAATATGATTATGCATGATGTTCATTACAGAAAATTTGATATAAAACAAGAAGATACTCTTGAACATCCTCAACATTTAGAGCATAGATTTGAAGCAATAGTTGCTAATCCTCCATTTTCTGCAAACTGGAGTGCAAATCCACTTCACTTAAATGATGATAGATTTAGTCAATATGGAAAATTAGCACCTTCTTCAAAAGCTGATTTTGCATTTATTCAACATATGATTTATCATCTTGATGATAATGGAACTATGGCTATTGTTTTACCTCATGGAGTATTATTTAGAGGTGGTGCAGAAGGACATATTAGACAATATTTAATTGAAGATAGAAACTATTTAGATGCAGTTATAGGGTTACCTTCAAATATCTTCTATGGTACTTCAATACCTACATGTATTTTAGTATTTAAAAAATGTAGAGAACATAGTGATAATATATTATTCATTGATGCATCAAATGATTACGAAAAAGCAAAAAATCAAAACTATCTAACAAATGAAAATATTGAAAAAATCATTGATACTTATGCAAATAGAAAAGAGATAGAAAAATACTCTCACCTAGCTAGTATGGATGAAATAAAAGAAAATGACTACAACCTAAATATTCCAAGATATGTAGATACATTTGAAGAGGAAGAAACTATTGATTTAGACAAAGTTTCAAGCCAATTAAAAGCTTTAGAAATAGATATGAAAACAACTGATGAAACTATTGCATCATTTTGTAGAGAATTAAATATCTCTACACCATTTTAGGAGTATATGCATGAATATATTAAACAAGGTAAGTGTGCTTGCAGTGACTTACCGTAGGAATTTAATTATATTCAAGTATAAATTATGAAGAGTTTAAAATGAGTAAAAGTATTAATGTACCTAAGTTAAGATTTAAAGAGTTTAGTGGAGAATGGGTAAATACAAAACTAGGAAATCTTGGGAATTTTCAAGGTGGAGGAACTCCAGCAACATCAGAAGATAAATATTGGATTGGTAATATACCTTGGATTTCTAGTTCAGATATCATTGAAGGAGATATTAAAAACATTAAAATACATAGATTTATTAATGATATTTCAATAAAAGAATCTGCTACTAAACTGATAGCAAAAAACAGTATTTTATTTGTTTCTAGAGTTGGTATTGGTAAGGTAGCAATTGCAAATACTGATTTATGTACTAGTCAAGACTTTACAAATCTAACATTAATAAAAGACGATAGCTATTTTATAGGATATTATTTTTTATCAAAAAATAGATTGTTAGAAAAATATAGTCAAGGTACATCAATTAAAGGTTTTACTATGAATGATTTAAAAACTTTAAAATTAAATCTTCCATCAAAACAAGAACAAGAAAAGATAGCTTCATTTTTAACTTCTGTTGATACAAAAATAGAACAACTTACAAAAAAAGATGAACTTTTACAGCAATACAAAAAAGGTGTAATGCAAAAAATCTTTAATCAAGAAATTAGATTCAAAGCTGATGATGGAAGTGATTTTCGTGAGTGGGAAGAGAAGAAGTTGTGGGAAATAATAACTCAAAATAAAAAGTCTCCTTTAAATGTTAATAGCTCATCTGAAAATGGTTTGTATCCATTTTTTACAAGTGGTGAAAATATTAATAGATGTGATGAGTTTTTAGTTGATGGATTAAACTTATTAATGAATGATGGTGGTGTAGCAGGTATAAAATTATACAATGGTAAATGTTCATATTCAAATCATACTCTATCATTTAAAGCTAATAAGTCTAATAGTACATTCTTCATTTATTTTTATATACAGTATAAACTTAAGGAAATAGATACAAAGTTCTTTGTTGGTAGTGGATTAAAAAACTTAGCAAAAAGTGATTTCTTTAAATATTTTAATGTAAAAATACCTTCTATACAAGAACAAACAAAAATAGCAAACTTCCTATCATCAATAGACTCTAAAATAGAACAAGTTCAAAAACAACTGAACTCAATAAAAGAGTTTAAAAAAGCACTTTTGCAACAGATGTTTGTGTGAGAAATTAAATGAGTATCACATATAAAAATTTGAAAGAATTAGAATATTTTAATTTTACAGAAGAAGATTTAGCTTATAGATTTGTTCCTTTATTTCCCATTTACAATGATGGTTGGGAAATGTACATAGATACAGAAAAAGGATTAATTCCTTTAAGTATTGTAGATAAGTCAGATGGATTTTATATTGCTAAAGAAACAGTTAAAGATACAGATTTAAAATTAACTTTTTTCGATTTAATGTATAAAAGAATTAATTATAAAGAAAATATAATACCTTTAAGTCATATATATGATGATATTTATAACTTATTAGCAAGTATAGAAAAAATCAACTTTTTTAGTGAGATTTATAAAAGAGAGGAACATTTTAGATTGTCTAAATATGCTTCTGTTGAGCTTGAAGCTATATTTCAAAATAGTAGAGCTATATTTGAAAATTTACAAATTATTCAAAATAATTTGATGAAAAATACTATATCTGCCAATAATGATGATATTTTTAGTGTTGATATAATTCAATTTGGAATTAAGAAAGATAAAAAGTTAGTAAAAAAAATATTAACAATTGAAGAGTATCAAAATGAATATAAAATACCTGAACTTTTAGCAAAGTTTTATGTAAGAGTTCAAGAGTTTTTCTTTTTTGTTTTAGATATGAGAAATGATATTTTTCATAGTAGAAAGAGTTTTAAACTTTTTTTAGGTGATGAAGGTTTTTCTATATCTTTAAAAGATTATAATTTAGAAAGTTTACATTTTTGGAATGAACATAATACATTAAAAAATGATTTAGGGTCAGTAAAGGCACTGATGACTTATATTACATTAAATACTATAAATGCTTTAGAAGAATATGCTATGACTATAAGTTCAATTATACAACTTCCCAATGATATATTGCCAAATTATAATATTTATGTACGAAGTGAATTTAATGAAACATTAAAACAACTACATACTTATGTAGATGATAATGCTTGGAATAAAAATGAAGCCAAATAGAAATAACATGACAAAAACAAAATATTTGTTATATGCTTTAAAATTAAACACTAATCATAAAAATACATATTGGTATGAAACTGATAATAAATACTTTAATGAAAAAAAACCACCAAAACATATACTTGACAATATAAATTTAGAAATAGATATTTTAGAAGAAAATAAAATTATTAAAAATCCTTGGTTAGAATGGGATTCAAACGATATTCAAAGAATAATAACTAAAAATGGAGTATGTATCAACTATCTAAAATCTACTGATGATATTTATATCTCAAAACAAGAAGATTTTAAACTTCTTGAAGTATATAGTTATCTTGTAGAAAATTTTGATATATCGAAAAAAATTGAATTTAAAACTATTAAGCAATGGCATAAAATGATATTTGATACTATTTATCCCTTTGCAGGTGAATTAAGAACTGTTACTATGAGCAAAGGAACAGGAAGTAAAGCTTGGGAATGGAGACTTGATTTTTTAAATGGTTTAGATGATTTTGATAAATTTTTACAAAAAGTTAGTAAAAAACAATATGAAGATGTAGATATCATAGCCGAAGATTTATCAAAATTAATTAGTGATTTTTTGTTTATTCATCCATTTAGAGAAGGCAATGGAAGATTAAGTCGTTTAATCTGCGATATAATTTTAGCTAAAAATGGTTTTCCTATGATTGGACTAAAATTAAAAAGAAGTGATAATTATATTCAAAGAGTTCATAAAGGATATGAGTGTGATTATGACCCAATGAAAGAGTTACTTAAAGCAAAAATAGAAGAGGAGCTTACGAATGAATAAGCTTATAGTGTTCTTTAAGTTCTTTTTTTGTGATTGTAGAACCCTCAACTTTTGCGGAACTATGAACAGAATTTACAATCATATTCTTTTTTTTAGAAGCACTAGAAAAATGTTTGTTAGTATTTGCAATAGTTTTTTTCATAACAAAATCCTTAGTAATTTTCACCAATTAAGCTTATGTATAAAGAAAATAACTTTAGGCTATATATTAAGCAAATTTGGAATTTTTAATATTTGATTGTAACATAAAATTGATGAATACTAGGTAAAAATAAATTTTTAGGAAATAAAATGAACACACAAAGCGAAGCATTATTAGAAGAAAACTTATTAAAACAACTCCAAAGTTTAGGGTATGAAAGAGTTGTTATTAAAGATGATAAAGAGTTAGAAGATAATCTAAAAATTCAACTTGAAAAGCATAATAGAACAACTATTAGTGATAATGAATTTAAAAGAGTTCTAAATCATCTAAATAAAGGTAATGTTTTTGAAAAAGCAAAGATATTACGAGATAAATTTGTTTTACTTTGTGATGATGGAACAAGTAAATATATTGAATTTTTAGATTCTGAACATTGGTGCCAAAATCTATTTCAAGTAACTTCTCAAGTAAGTGTTGAAGGTATTTATAAAACTAGATATGATGTAACTATTTTAATTAATGGACTTCCTTTATGCCAAATAGAGTTAAAAAGAAGTGGCTTAGAGCTAAAAGAAGCATTTAATCAAACACTTAGATATAAAAGACACTCATATAGCTCTAATAATGCTTTATTTAACTATATTCAACTATTTGTTATATCAAATAATGTTAATACAAAATACTACTCAAATAATAAATTAGAATCTATGAATTTTAAACAAACATTTTATTGGAGTGATAAAAACAATAAAAGAATTGATAGCTTAAAAGAATTTACAACAAATTTCCTAGAAAAATGCCATTTATCTAAAATGATTTGTAAATATATCGTTTTAGCTCAAGCTTCAAAATCCCTAATGGTTCTAAGACCTTATCAATTCTGGGCAGTTGAAGCTATTATTGAGCGAGTTAGAGATACAAATAAAAATGGATATATTTGGCATACAACTGGAAGTGGAAAAACTCTAACTTCTTTTAAAACAGCTCAAATACTTATGAAACTTCCAAAAGTTGAAAAAGTAGTATTTGTTGTAGATAGAAAAGACTTAGATTATCAAACAACAAAAGAGTTTAATAGTTTTAGTGATGGAAGTGTTGATGGAACTGATAATACAAAAACTCTTGTAAAACAGTTTGCTGATGATACAAAACTAATTGTTACAACTATTCAAAAACTAAATACTGCAATTTCAAAAAAACAGTATTTAGAGCAAATGAGTATGGTAAAAGATAAAAATATTGTATTTATTTTTGATGAATGTCATAGAAGCCAATTTGGTGAAACTCATTTAGCTATTACAAAATTCTTTACAAATAACCAAATGATAGGATTTACAGGTACTCCAATATTTGCACAAAATGCAACTGGAAATGCTCTTGGAAAAAGAACCACAAAAGAGCTATTTGATGAATGCTTACATAAATATGTAATTACTGATGCCATTAGTGATGAGAATGTATTAAAATTCTCTGTTGAGTATATAGGTAAATATAAACAAAAAGAGAATAGTGTAACAAATATTGATATTGCAGTTGAAGATATTGATAAAAAAGAGCTTCTTGAAAGTAGTGATAGAATTGAAAAGATTGTTGATTATATAATTGCTAATCATGATAGAAAAACTCACTCAAAAGAGTTTACAGCTATGATGTGTGTAAGTTCAGTTGAGATGCTTATAAAATATTATGAACTATTTAAAAGAAAGAATCATAATTTAAAAATCGCAACAATTTTTTCATATAGTGCAAATGAAGATGATAAAGATGCAACAGGAATAGTTGATTTAGATGAATCAAATGGTGCATTTGTTGATGAAGAGCATATAAATAAACACTCTAGAGAAAAATTAGATGAGTTTATTGATGATTATAATAAAATCTTTGGATGTAAATACTCCACAAAAGATTCTCAAAGTTTTTATAACTACTACAACGATATTTCAAAAAGAGTTAAACAAAAAGAGATAGATATTTTACTTGTTGTAAATATGTTTTTAACTGGATTTGATAGTAAAACTCTAAATACTCTTTATGTTGATAAAAATTTAAAATATCATGGATTAATACAAGCGTTTAGTAGAACAAATAGAATATTAAATGAATTAAAATCTCAAGGTAATATAGTTTGTTTTAGAAATTTAAAACAAGCAACTGATGATGCAATTGCACTTTTCTCAAACAAAGATGCGAAAGAGATAATTATAATGCAACCATATGAGAGTTATGTAGAAACTTTCAATGAGAAATATGATGCTTTAAAACTAATTGTTCCAACTGTTTCAAGTGTTAGTGATTTATATAGCGAAGAAGAGAAACTAGAGTTTATAAAAGCATTTAGAGAGTTATTAAGAGTAAAGAATATTTTAGGTGGTTTTAGTGATTTTAAATGGGATGATTTAAAGATACTAGAGCAAGAGTTTGAAGATTATATGAGTAAATACCTTGATTTAAAACCAAGTGTTAATCCAAATAAAGAAAAAGTATCTATTTTAGAAGATGTGGACTTTGAACTAGAGTTAATTCATAAAGATGAGATAAATGTTACATATATTTTAAAGCTTCTTGGTTTATTTAAAGAAAGCGAAAATGAAGAGCAAAAAGCTAAACAAAAAGAAGAGATTTCAAACTTACTAAATAATAATCCACAACTAAGAAGTAAAAGAGAATTAATAGAAAAATTCATCAATGAAAATCTAGTAAAAATAGATAGCAGTGAAAATATTGAAGATGAGTTTATTAAATTCTGGGATGAAGAAAAAGTAAAAGCATTTGAACAAATTGCAAATGAAGAAAATCTAAATAAAGATGAATTAAAAAAAGTAGTTGATACTTATATTTATGAACAAAGAGAACCACTTCCAAATGATATTGCTAAAACATTAAATATTGCTCCAAAATATTTAGAGAGAAAAACTATAGTTACAAGGGTTTTAGAAAGAATAGTTGGGTTTGTTGATAAGTTTTATGAAAAATAAATAATAAAAGGAATTGATTATGAATAAATTAGATATTTTTGATGTTGGTCATGGTGATTCAATGTTATTTACAGTTGATGATCCAAATGTATACCCTCTTCTTATTGATAATTGTTTTCATAAATAAAATTTTATCATAAAAATGTATTATTTTATATAGATAATCCATATTATATGTGTTTGATATATCAAATTATAATTAATTATTTTAATATTTATGTAGTTAATATAAAATATTTAATTTAAATATAGATTTAAAACCATATCTTTGCCACTATCTGGTGCTAATTTTGCATACCTTAAAGTCATAGTTATATCTTTATGATTCATTAGTTTTTGTATAGTGTAAATAGGTGTTCCATTTATTGCAAGGTGACTAGCAAAAGTATGTCTTAATGTATGTGTTACAACTCTATTTTTTCTATCATTTTTTTCTAAACCAATATTAAAATATTTATTATAAATTTTTGTAAGCCTATCTTGAATTACTTGTTTACCTCTATCAATAATTTTATCATTAGCATTCAAATTTTCTATTCTGGTTTTTAAAATTTCTTTTAGTTCGTTATTAAAGAATCCTAGATAAGTTGAATTATTTTTATGATCTTTTAATTGAATAGTATTTGATTCAAGTTTTATATCTTTTTTTGTAATAGATAATATTGTGCCAAGTCTTCCACCAGTTTGAAGTGCAAGTAATACAAAAATATACAAATACTCTTCATTTTTGACTTCATTAATAAGGATTTTTATCTCTTCAAGTGTTAAATATCTTTCTCTTTTGTTATCTACATTAATTCTCTTAATATTTTTATTTATTGGGTTGTGTCCTTGAAAAATTTCTTTATGTATAGCGATATTGTAAATAGCTCCAATCATTTGTATTAGAGCATTTACAGTACGTTCAGCTAATTTTTCCCTTTTTATATTTTGGAATTCTTTTATTTGATCAGAATTTATTTTTCCAACATCTTTATTTCCAAAGAATGGTTTAACATGATTTATGTAACTTCTTTTTATTTTTTGAATATCTTTTACTTCAAATTCTTTTTCTTTAAAATAAATTTCAGCAAAATAATCTAATCTTATTACTTCTTTTTGTTTTTTTTGTGCAATTACAGGAGGCGTTTCTCCTAGTCTAAGTTTTGTAATTATCTCATTTCTAATCTGTTTACAATAATTAATTCTAATGCCTTGAGAATATCTTCCAATAGTTTTTAATTTATCAAAATCATTTTCTCTATACCTAATTAAATAAATTTTATCTATTTCTTTGTTATTTTCGTTTATAATGCTTTTATAGAAGATACCTTCTTCGCTAGTAGGAATTCTTTTTGGTAAAGTTCTTATTTTAATCATTTTTAGTCCTTGATTAGTCCTTATGACTTTGTAAATATTGCTAAATATTGATAAATTATTATACTCTATCAAAACATTGAAATTCCTTTAAAATAGCGATTTGATGGATATTGTATGATATTTATAAATAAAGATAAAAGGATTAAAATGGGATTAGGAGTAGGAATAGTAGGACTTCCAAATGTGGGGAAAAGTACAACTTTTAATGCTTTAACAAAAGCACAAAATGCACAAGCGGAAAACTATCCATTTTGTACAATAGAGCCAAATAAAGCAATAGTTCCAGTTCCTGATAAAAGACTTGATGAGCTAGCAAAGATAGTAAATCCAGATAAAATTCAACACTCAACTATTGATTTTGTTGATATTGCTGGACTTGTAAGAGGTGCTAGTAAAGGTGAGGGGCTAGGAAATCAATTTTTATCAAATATAAGAGAAGTTGAAGTTATTTTGCATATGGTTAGATGTTTTGAAGATGGAAATATTGTTCATGTGGAGGGTGATGTAAACCCTTTAAGAGATATAGAGATAATTGAAACAGAGCTTATATATGCAGATATTTCTCAATTAGAGAAAAAGATTGAAAGACTTAAAAAACAGTCAAAAGGTAGTAAAGAAGCAGCAGCTCAACTTGTAATTGCTGAAGAGTTATATGCTCATATTGGTGAACTTCAACCTGTTAAAACATTTGAAAATAGAGATAATGAAGTATTTATAGCATTAGATAAAGAGCTTAGATTTTTATCAAACAAAGATGTAATATATGGTGCTAATGTTGATGAAGATACATTAAGTGTTGGAACAAATGATTATGTTGAGATGGTAAAAGAGCATGCATCAAATGTTGGTGCGGATGTTATTGTTTTATGTGCAAAAATTGAAGAGGAGCTTGTAGGTCTTGAAGACGATGAAGCAAGAGCATTTTTGGATGATTTAGGAGTTGCTGAATCAGGTTTAGAGCAAATTATTCAAAAAGCTTTTGATAAATTAGGTCTTCAAAGCTATTTTACAGCTGGGAAAATAGAGGTTCGTG